>Ga0074193_1001848_pt1 | contig 22476 bp, 17 predicted proteins | sample EPASupsiteHSE605_FD_64523 | JGI IMG/M metagenome (GOLD analysis project Ga0074193, IMG submission 64523) | Bioremediated contaminated groundwater from EPA Superfund site, New Mexico - Sample HSE6-05 | ecosystem: Environmental > Aquatic > Deep subsurface > Groundwater > Contaminated ... | reverse complement strand
GATATGGTTGATAAGTTCTGGGGAGTCGCCAGCAAGTCCTTTTGTATGAGTCATAAAAACAGGGTAAGTCCCAACCATTGTAATATGTGCCTTATCCATTTTACACTCATAATGTGGATTATAATCGGCATGTTTATCGTATCTTGAAGCTTCAAGGGGTGTAGAATCGATCTTAGCTTCTTTTTCCTTCGACAGTTTGAGAATTTTTTCACCTAACAACAGCATAACTTCGTTGATTCCTTCTTCTCCAAGCCTATATTTTACAAAATGATGAAGAGTTCCACCTGAAGGGAGTTTGACCTTACCACTTTCATCAAAAAAAGATAAAAGAATGGCTTCTTCTTCTGTTAAGGAAGAAATGGTTTTGTCAAAAGAAAGTCTCCTGAAGCACTTTACAACAAAGAGTTTTATCATGGAAGAAATATTATACTTAAAGTGCCAACTCTTGTTGGTGTAAAAAGTGCGTTCTACGTGCTTTGCTACATCGTCAATGCAGAGGAAGTAAAGGAATTGGCAAATCGAAGTGCTTTCTCTGCTTAGATAGTTATCAAGGGAGTCCTCGAAAAGGACTCCCTTATATATCATACTGTTTTTCACAATAACAGCGGTCAATTTTACGCTATTTAATAAAGCTATCGCAATAAAAGAAAATAGGCACGTCCAGAGCTAGTGAAAAAAAGGATAGGTTTTTAAATTAAAATTCTAATTTGAGAGCCTCAGACGGTAGAAGGTTTGATGTTATTGATTTCTCCGTTTAACTGCGTAAGTCCTATTCCCTTTACTCAAGAGAGCAAAAAAATACGACAGTAACATCACACATCAGAGAAGTCATCTTTGCCCTGTCTGCACTGCATCTCACTTATCATTCCACAATTTAAGAGACTTAGTGATTCAAATATGCCTTCACCTACACTTATTCCTTTTAGAGCGCATTTCTTCATCAAACGGTCGTAAAGGACTTCATTTTCGCTTTTAATAAAGTCGCACATTTCCGAAATAAATTCATCTGTTATAAGTGGCTCTTTTTTATTTACCCAATTATCAATCGACTCGATCAGATATTGACGCATAGATTTATTCTTTCCAAGATCCATAAGATTCATAAAAGCACATTCATCTATGCTTAGAACCCACTTACCAAGTTTATACTTAAACATATCTCCACTATCATCTTCCAAATATATCCCTCCACAATAATTAAGTTCTCACAATAATTAACGGCTTCATGATATTTAACTCATCATAGGGCATAGCTGCCCAGGTATATAATCAGGTACAATAGCCACGGTGATTAAAATTTATGTTTTGGGCAGTTAAAGGTTTAATATTACTGTTTTCTCCGTTCAACTGCGCAAGTCCTATTGATATTAAACATATCCAAAAGCCCTTTCTTTAAATCGTTAAGAGTTTTCAGATTGCTTTCAGATTCGAAACTCAATTAGTTATTCAAAATAAGGGTTTCAAAGAAGCAGATTTTGAGTTATAGTGTTAGCTTTAGATTTAGAAGGAGCACTTTTCAGGGCCGATCAAGTTTTGCTTTATCGATAATCAGCCAGAATTAGAATTTCAGGCACTTTTATCTGTTCTATAGGCCCTGGTCGTAAAGTTTTCTATCATTTAAGAGAATGTGCCTCATTTTATAGAAATATTTATATATTTTAAATGACATATATATGAATTGAAGATAAAGAGACGTATAATCATCTGTTGTTAAAAACCAATTTTTGTTTTTTATCAAAAAGTTCTATACAATCTTATTTTTAAACTATTAACTAAAAACTAAAACAAAGGTGAAACAAAAATGGCTTTTAATGACAGAAACTTCAGAGGAAATTCTAATTTCGGCGCTACCAGAGAAATGCACAAAGCTACCTGTTCTGACTGCAATGTTGAGACAGAAGTGCCTTTCAAGCCCGACCCAGAAAGACCGGTTTACTGCAGGGATTGTCTTCCTAACCACAGGACACCCAGAGAAAACCGCAGATATTAAGCCCGAGTTTCGCATCGGGAGCACAAGGTCCGTTTCGGCAGAGTTGCGGCTCTGCAGTGCGCTGTCCGTTTCGCTTCGCTCAAGCGGACTGATACTTTTTTTAAAACATACATAGATCCAGAATATACTTTTTTCTTAATCCGGAGCTTTTGCAGATCGAGAATTAACCTTTTGCGGGCCAATAAGTTTTACTTTTATCGATAGATTTCCCTAGTGTCGCGTCAACTAAAAATTGTCGAACTGAATTGGTAATAGGTTGGATAAAATTCTCACGTTTTTATCCGACACTTCAGGATTAACGCGACACGATGGGCTATTTTCAAGAGTTACCAATATCTTTTTTGACCAGGGTGGTTGTTTTCTAATTAAAGTGAAAACCTATTAACCGAATCTTGTTTTCATTGGATTTATCCGAAACTGGATCGCTGATATGGAGAAGAAGGTTTCCTCCCCAGCTCAATTCAATTTAAATATATTTTTCCTGCCGTCGGCCTGCCTCAATCTAAAGAGAACTAAAAAAGCGTGATTTTTGCAGATTTAGAAGGAGCATTTTGTAGGGCCTATTAGTTTAGTTTTTCATCGATAAGTCTTCATTGGGGGGCTGTTTTAGAGTCATTAGTACTTTTTTTGATCGGGGCAGCGATTTCGAATTATAAGGTAGATTTTTCAGACGAAGACCATTTTCAAAAGCTATCAGAAAATGAGCTGTTATCTCCTTTATAAACCATGTCTAGAAATCGTTCTCTCATTTGAGAGAATGGGGCTCTATTTGTATAGACAGATTTATATCTTTTAAATACCATGTACGTATATTGAAAATAAAGAGACGTATAATCATCTGTTATTAAAAACCAATTTTTTGTTTTTAATTTAAGGTCTATACAATCTTATTTTTAAATTATTAACTATCCGCTAAAGCGGAGGTGAAACGAAAATGGCTTTTAATGACAGAAATTTCAGGGGAAATTCCGGAGGTTTCCGCGGTAACAGCGGACCAAGGGAAATGACAAAAGTGACCTGTTCTGACTGCGGTGTTGAGACCGAAGTACCGTTCAAACCCACCGAAGGCAGGCCAGTATACTGCAGGGAATGTCTTCCTAACCACAGAAAGTTCTAAAGATAATCTGCATCAGATGTTAATTTTGTAATTAAGTTTACATTAACGCCTGATTCATCTTTTCTTTTTGTTTTTTTGGCTTATTCTCTTTGTTTCTTTACTTATTTCCATCTCATGCGGTAGAGAAAAGTAAGAACAAACCGGCATCGATAATGAGAATCAGTGCGAATTATTCAATGTTAAACTTATGAAAAAATAAATCAAAGTCCATTAAGGAGGAATTAACCTGGCTAACTACAGAAGCACTATTCGAAAAAGAAGATTAGGATCCACAAAACCAGTAAACTCAGGAGATACACCTGAAGTATCCAGGGTACGAATCCCCCGCAAGGACAGAAATGAAGTTCTGGCAACGGTTGCAAGTTTACTCGGCTCGAAAAGGGTAACACTTCAGTGTATGGATGGACTTGTCCGCATGGGCCGAATTCCGGGCTCTAAAAAGAAGAGGATGTGGATTCGCGAAGGCGACGTTGTCATAGCCAATCCATGGGAAGTCCAGGACTCCAAAGCCGAAGTAACTTGGAAATACACAAGGCCCCAGGTCGAATGGCTTGAGCGGAAAGGCTACCTTAAGTACTGATCTAAAGGTACTGAATAAAGATGCCTGATAAAGGTATCGGAAATAAAGGTATCTGAAAAGATGCCTGAAATCCATATTTTACTTTTCTACAGAGAGCGTCTATGTTGATTCAGGCAAGGTTCTATAAACGACAATTTATATATATTTCAAACGGTCTCTTCTTTATGAAAATTATGACCAGATGAAAGTTGGCTATGCCGTCATAATTATCCTGTTTTTCCCGAATTCCGCTTCGGGAGCACGGTGTCCGTGCAGGGTTGCGGTTTCTGCAGTGCGCTGTCTGTTTCGCTTCGCTCAAGCGGACTGATACTTCTTTTAAAATATAGTTACTTGGAATATACTTTTTTATTAGCTCGTGATCTTTTGCAGATTTAGAAGGGGCACTTTTCAGGGCATATTAGTTTTGCTTTGTCGATCTTAGCGGAGTACTGCAAGTATTCTATTTAGGTCTGACTTTTCTCACAAAATCCTTAACGATGGTTTCTCCGCCATCAAAGCCCATTTTCTGGATTTCACGAAAGAGGCGAGCAGCGGCATAGGGGCCTTTATTAAGCCTTTTGAGTATGTAAGGTTTGTACGGGTCAAGTTTACTGGGTCTTGTCGGACGTTTATAAGGTTCAGGCGCTGTCTTCAGGTTGAGATATTTCCTCACAGTTTTCCTATCATGACCTGTTTTTCTGGCAATTTCACTGATGCTCAAGACTTGGGAATGCGACTCTTGTACCAATAACCATTCTTCCTTTTTCAGCATGATTCACAATCCTCAAACTTTCTTTAAAGATTGGAAATTGGGGTATTTTAAACCGTCGACAATGTGGAATTGTTCGCTGCCGTTGACAGTGGAAAGTTTTTCCCAAATCTGTGATACTTGCAGCTCTAGAAGGAGCACTTTGCAGAACTGGCCTTTTTTGATCGAAGTGATCTTTTCTGTTGGAGGGTTATTTTCTGATTACAGCGACGTTTTTCAAGTGAATCATGGGTCGAGGAAAGCCTTCAGAAACTGGACCCGCCTAATGCGAAATGAAAATCTTCCCCCATAACCAATTCATTTTTTATATATTTTTCCTATCGGCGGTCTGCCCCAATCTAAAGAGAACTAAAAAACTCGTGATTTTTGCAGATTTAGAAGGAGCACTTTGCAGGGCCTTTCTTTGATCGAAGTAATATTTTCCTTTGGAGGGCTGTTTTCCGCTTAAAGTGATATCTTCTTCGATGTTCAACTCAATAAAAATATATTTTATCCTACTTGCGTTCTGCCTAAATCTTCCCTTGAGTCCTTTTGCAAAAACGAGAACTCAAATATCCTTTTTCCCATGCTCGGATAAGTATTGATCAACCGCCCGCTTTGAACTATGCCAGGTTTTTCCTATTTTTACCGCATCTAAATGCCCCTGTCTTGCCCGAAGGCTGAGATATTCCTGGGAGTAAGGAGTTTTTGGGGCAAGTTCTTTGAGGGGTATCAGTTCGTCGATCCCACCTGAGATAGAGAGATACAGGGTCAAATTTTCATCCACGGCTTTTGCAATGAAGTTGGCAAACGGACCAAGATTTCCTGCATCAGCAGCTCTAAGGTTTTTGTAATATTTTCCTCTTTCCTCTTTTTTGAGCACGACAGGGGGATAATCCCTTGTAATCAAGTACAGGTTTGTAAGAAGTCTGGCAACTCTGCCATTTCCGTCACTGAAGGGGTGAATTTCAACAAATCTGTGATGCAGGAATGAAGCTGTTTCAATGGGATGTTCTTTGCTTTTAGCTATCTTCTCAATTAACTCATCCATGAGTTTCACTATCTTCGACCAATCAGGTGGAGTCTTTACTGCGCCTGCTATTCTCACGTTTCTTGTACGGTACCTTCCCGCATCCTCAAGTATGCCTCTGGTTACAATTTCATGAATCTCCTGAATTGTAACATGGTCTATTGCACATTTTTTCTTTGCCAGCTCTTCCATTCGGTCAAAAGCTTTTGCGTTATTGCTCGCTTCAAGATGTTCTCGTAGTGATTTCCCACCAATAGTCAGCCCTTCCTCCAGAACAAGTTTTGTTTCCTGAAGTGTTAGTGTATTTCCTTCTATTGCATTTGAGTGATAGGTATGCACTAACCTCATTTCTTCATGAAGCCTTACTAAAGCGTCTGCCGGAATGGGTCGCATGGAGTTTAGCTGTTTCATTTTTTCATTTATTCGTGCAAGAAGTTCTTCTTGAATCAGAGTAGTATCGGTATTGGTCATAATTTGATATATCCGATATGTGTTCTATGGTATATATCGGTATCGGCAAATTTTTGAGATACCCGATATTAGAAATTTTTTTTCTTCTTTTATGCTTGAGTAGTTTTACCCCAACTATGAAAAAAGTATATTATCAGACAATTGGCTGTAAATTCAAAAGTGATTTTTGATTGAGGCGAGTATCGGTATCGGCAGTTTTTTATTAATCCGATATGAACCTTCCCTATATTAATTCGGGTTTTAGTATATTTTTCCTGCCATCGGCCTGCCCAAATTTAAAAAGAACTAACAAACCCGTGAATGATATAAAATTTATAGTTCTCACATTAAAAATTGACACTATATAAGTTAAGAAATATGAATTTATAGTCTCATCTCGAAATTCCTTCACATATAAACGAAAAAAAAACGAAAAAAAACCACTGAAAGCACGGAAAACGCGGAAAAAAGAAAAAAGGGCACAGAGTCTTCCGTGTCTTCCATGGTTCCTGTGTCCTGATTGAGTCTTTCCTGCCCGCGTTTTTCGACAACTATAAAACTTTACTAATTTAAATACAATGTGTAGTCCGTATAAACTATAAACTGTTTTTACGAATGTACTTAATTCATGAGTGTACTATAATTAAACCCAGGCAGGGGGTATGCCTGGGTTTTTGGGTTTATGGGTTTACGGAATGTGAACATAGCACATCTTTTACGATTAATAGTATTGTTTGATAGTATATATTATAGCTGTTATCTAATAAGAAAAAATTGACTGTAAACATGTATATCTAGAGGACGCATCCTGACTGAAGTTTAAAATATTATTCAATGGTGCTGGCATTTTGTCTCGGAGATTGCCATGTCAGTAAAAGGTCTACCAGCAACGGACAATCATATCTTTTTTGTATATGTATCATGTCTCGCCGCATGGACAGATTGTGCATGGTACATACAAAACCATAGGATCAGTATACATAAAACATCCTACACTTTCATGTATCACCAACCTTTGTATTTGATAAATTTAGTTTCCTCTTCTTTTTTTAAGAGTCCTGAAAAATTCAGTTATGCAGGCTGTTATTTTCAATCAAAATATATTTTTCCTGCCCTTCAGGATTATGAAAGTGCATAAGCTTTGTCCCAAAACTAAACGCACTTTTTTTAATATCATTCCCTTTGTACCGTGCTGTATCACAGCCTTTGAACATCTGCAATACACACTGATAATCATCAAAGTTATTTACTTTTAATAACCGATTTAAAATTTCTTTTAATCCTTCCTCGGATAATCTGGTTCTATAAATATCATTAACCAATCCTAAAAAATTACTATCAACAAGGAGTTTTTTAAATTGGTTTGTGGTAAATTTTCTATCCGAAAATCCTTCATACCCAAGCTGATTGTAAAGTGATTGGTATATTAATGGAAAATAGCTACTGCAGATATTTCTAATGACTACTTCCTCAAACTTTTCGTAGCTTGGTAAACGTTTTTCAAGTTTTTGAAGTATGACCTCTTGATCCAATTATTTATCCTCCAGATCGTTTTATTTCAAGTTAACTGTCCGATGATATCCTCTCTGTCATTCAGCAACAGATAGCCTTTAATTTTCCTAGCTAATCTATCTGGAAGCTTGGATAATTTAGTAATATTTTTTCCTTTTATTCTTTTCAAATCGTCCTTTAGTTCAGCATAAGAAATTTCCTGCAAAGGAATTGTTACTATATGCTTTGCACCTGTCCCCCAAATCTCAATTCCTGAAGAAATCTCAAACTCTTCTTTTATTCCAGGCTTCAGACTAATTCTTATTTCACTCATTCCCTGAGAAATGTTATCTAACTTTATCCCTAAATCTTGACCTACTTTGTTGATATTTTCTACAACAACATCTTCAGAAACTACTTTAATTGTTGGGATTTGCCCAATCACGAAAAGTAGGGCTTCATATTGTTTCGTTAGATCTCTTTCGTGCCTCATTGCTTCAATTTTGTTCAGGACATACTCGTTTTCTGGAAGGTATGCAACTTTTGTTTTTAATATGTAAGCAACATCTTCTACTTTTTGTGTCATTTCTTCCTGACTACCTATTTCCCATTCCTGAACTTCTCGACTGACAGCGCATGCAATTTCTTCTGTATCCGTACCTTTTGATTCCCGGCACGCGATCTTTGCTTTTTCCTGGATTTCTTCTAGGATGGATTTTAGTTTTCGATCGAGGATGGGAAGCCCTTTTTTCATTGCAGCTGTAGCATAAGGTGCTGTTTCTTCTGTATATTTCATTAACTCTGCGACTTGTTCGCAATATTTTCTGTAAAAGTTGAGCTCTTCTTTCTTAGCTTCCAGACCAATATTCCTCAGATTCTGTACTTCTTCCAATGCTTTTGCAAGGTTTTCAACAGCTTCTAAAAGTAATTTTTTATTCTCCGATCTCTCAACAGCATTTTTAGCCTCTGCAAGGTATTTTTCAACTTCATCCTTCGCCTGCTGTTTATCTGCATGGATTATCATGTAGAAAGAACGGTAAAACGGAAGACAAAAGCTAGAAGGATTATAGTATAGAGCTTCATCAGAAGCTCTTTCAAAAAAATGAATCGAATTTTCCAGTTCACTTATATATATTTCGTTGCTTTCTGACGTAGACGCCTTATATATTGAAATTTTTCCAAGTGAATGATTTGCACGAACTCGAACATCGCTTTCTTCATCAGATGATAGTTTGATTAAATCTTCCCATACCTGTTGTTTATCAGGCACATGTTGAAAAACATACCCCAGTACTCCTGCTGCTCTCTCTTTAACATCGTTAAATTCGTCAAATGTTAATCGATGTAAATTTTCCCATGCCCCTTGTTTATCAGGTAAATATTTAAAAGAAATTTCTATTGCCCCTACTGATCTCCTTCTGACATCGTTGTATTCGTCAAAAGTTAGTCGGTGTAAATCTTCCCATGCCTTTTGTTTGTCATCTAAGTATTGAATGACATATCCCAACGATTCTGCTGCTATCCCTCTAACATCGTTGTCTTCGTCAGATGTTAATCGATGTACATCTTCCCATATTTGCTGTTGTTTGTCATGTAGGGATTGAATAACATATCCCAGTGCTCGTGCCGCTCTCTCTCTAATATCATTGTTTTCATCAAATGTTAATAAGTGTATATCTTCCCATGCCTGTTGTTTATTAAATACATGTTCAAAAACATATTCTAGTCCTTCTGCCGCTCTAAGTCTAATATTGTTATCTTCGTTAGAAGTTAACTTGATTAAGTCTTCCCAAACCCTCTGTTTGTCAGGTATATATTGAAAAATATATCCCAATACTCCTGCTGCTCTCCATCTAACATTGCTGTCTTCGTCAGATATTAGTCGGTGTAAGTCTTCCCATGCCTGTTGTTTGTCAGGTATATATTGAAAAGCAGTTTCCATTGCTCCTGCTGCCGTTACTTTAACGTCGTTGTCCTTGTCAGAGGTTAGCCTGTGTAAGTCTTCCCACGCTTGTTGTTTGTCAGGTACATGTTGAAAAGCAACACCAATTGCCCCTGTTGCTCTCCTTCTGACATCGTTGTATTCGTCAAAAGTTAATCGGTGTAAATCTTCCCATGTCTGTTGTTTGTCAGGTACATGTTGAAAAATAATTCCTAGTGCCTTTACTGCCCTCCTTCTGACATAATTGTCTTCGTCAAAGGTTAGTTGATGTAAGTCTCCCCAAGCTTGTTGCTTGTCAAGTACATGTTGAAAAGTAGTTCCTAGTGCTCTTACTGCCACCCTTTTGACATCGTTATCTTCATCAAAGGTTAGCCGATGTAAATCTTCCCATGCCTGTTGTTTGTCAGACATATGCTGAAAATCAGTACCAAGTGCCTTTGCTGCTTCCATACGTTCTTTTGGATCACTACTGCTACATTTTATGTGAATTTCTTCCTGATCCGTCAACTATCTACACCATTACCCTCTAACATCTCAAAACAAATAAATTATTCTTTTTCTTCCTCCGTCTTCGTTCTCAATAGAATTACCTTATTCGTATATTCACATGTTCCTTTCCATCCAACCGGCATAAGTTATCCTGCCTTACTTCCGATCAAATATTTAAAAAAAAGTATTAGTTTTTAAACAGTTTATCTCAACTGAAGAACATTTCTAGCTTGATGCAACGTATGTCGACGAATAGGATTTTTGGTATATCATGTTTGATGGATTCTTTCAGAGTCTCTGCATTTATTTATCTACTTCAGTTTTAGTGTATTCATTCACAAAGGGCTGACATCATTCGCCGCCGTTGAAAGCCCAAGATCTAAAAAAAATGACCAGATAAGTGTTGCCTATTTGAAAAATAGATGATTGGAATATTTTTCCTGCCATCGGCCTGCCCCAATCTAAAGAGAACCAAGAAACCCCTCGTTTTTACAGATTTAGAAGGAGCACTTTGCAGGGTCGAGAAATTTTGCTTTATCGGATAATCAGCCGGAATTAGAATTTCAGGCACTTTTATCTGCTCCATAAACCTTCGCCATAAAGTTTTTTCTCATTTGAAAGGTGCACTTCTATAATTATAGAAAGATTTATATATTTTAACTGCCCTGTATGTGTGTTGATAAATAAAGAGACGTATAATCATCTGTTGTTAAAAACCAATTTTTGTTTTTAATCAAAGAGTTATATATAATCTTATTTTAAACAGTTAACAAAAATCAAAACCAAGGTGAAACAAAAATGGCTTTTAATGACAGAAACTTCAGAGGAAATTCTAATTTCGGCGCTCCAAGGGAAATGCACAAGACAACCTGTTCAGACTGTAAAGCTGAGACAGAAGTGCCTTTCAAACCTGACCCCGAAAGACCGGTTTACTGTAGAGAGTGTCTTCCTAACCACAGGACGCCCAGAGAAAACCGCAGATATTAAGCCCGAGTTTCGCATCGGGAGCACGAGGTCCGTTTCGCTTCGCTCAAGCGGACTTACACTTTACTTTTTTAAATATATCTTAGATAGGAATATACTTTTTTTCTTAACCCGTGATCTTTCGTAGATTGTGAGGGATAACTTTCCAAGGCTAATCAGTTTTGGGTCGTGTCCACGAGTTATTGATCAATTCCGAAAAAGCGAGTACATCCCCCAATATTTAAAGAAAATGTAGAGAGATTTTTATGCTTATGGTTTTCAATAACTCACACCCACCACCCAGTTTTGCTCTTTATCGGTAAGCCTTCATTAGGGGACTATTTTAGAATTAAAGTGAAAACCTGTTAACTGAATCCCGTTTTCTTTGAATCTATCCGAAATTGGACCGCTGAATACGAAAGGGAAACTCTTTGATCCATTCTAATTCAATTGAAATATATTTTTCCTGCCATCGGCCTGTCCCAATCTAAAGAAAACTAGAAAACCTATGATTTTTGTAAATTTTGAGGAAGCACTTTGCAGGGCTTTTTTGATCGAAGTGATATTTTTTGTTGGAGAAGTGTTTACAAATAAAGTAAACTTTCTTCTAAGTTCAATTCAGTAAAAATATATTTTCTCTGCTGGCGGTCTACCCTAATATCCACTTAATATATTTGTTGAGCCTTTCCGGAGTTACTTTAATATTTTAATTTTTTCGGAGCGAAGGATATCCTCTTCAGTTGCATAATAACAATAACTGTAATTATCCATTCCTACATTTGTAAGCAATAATACCTCGTCACAATTTTCATAATCTGATCTGCCTGTGATACCTAAACCTGAAAATCTACAAAGATAAATTCTAGCTTCGGCATTAGGCTGAACTATTATTACGTATTGATTAGAGGGGTTAATATCTCTAATAAACCTACCATCTTCAGTTTTGTATGCTACTGAATATCCAAATTTTGAATTTCCCTCAGTATCGTACAAAAAAGCAGTAACATCTGGCAATTGATATGATGCAGGAAAAATGAAATTATTTCTAATCCTAATTTCTTGTAATCTAATATCTTTCCTTACCGGCTGTTTTTCCGGATCCCAAATGGATACAAGTTCGTCTATGCTTATATTTTGGCGCGTAGTTTTTTCCGTTACTATAAAAGATGTGGCAATAGTCGGCATTATTATTACTAAAACTGCGAACACTGTGGTAAGCGAAATTATTGTGGCCTTCTCATATTTCTTGCTGTTTTTACCCAAAGATTTAAAAAAATGATTCCATCCAGTAGCTATCGCACATGAAATAACATACCAAAACACAATTCCGATTAAGTATGTGACTGTACCACTAATATTACTATATGGAAATAACCCACCTCCAACGTCAAAGCCCCCAAATAAAATCATGGAAACGATTATAAATGGAATCATCAAGAGCGTACCCCACACATTGATATGAGTATCCCATAAATGAAATTGCGCTGGAAATTGCGCTGAAGGATAAAAAATAAATTTTATAAGTGGGATTAGTATTACCAGAAGAACTATTATTCTCTTCAAATCTGGTTTCAAAAATTGAGTTAATTTCATAAGTTTAATTTAAATGTGTGAACTGATATATAATTTGTTATCTGTCTAATTTGAAAATAAAATTGGCTTTGGGTGAGTTTGAAATATATTTTTTTCCTGCCATTGGCCTGCCTCAATCTAAAGAGAACTTGAAAACCCGTGATTTTTGCAGCTTTAGAAGGAGCACTTTGCAGGGCTTTTTTAGAATAAGCGATTCTTTTCCTCTGAGAGGGATTTTTCTGATTCAAGCGACGTTTTTTAGGTGAATTATGGATTAATAATAGCTATCAGAAACCTCCGTTTTCAGCATGATTCACAATCCTCGAACTTTTCTCAAGGATTGAGGATTGGAGAATTTTAAACCGCCGAAAATGAGGAATTCTTAACCACCGTTGACAATTACAAAGAGCAAAATATTGGGGACTTTCTAAAATGAACATACAAGCAATAAGAGTTTAGGGAGGGGTAGTTGACTCGCTTATTCATCCAGAAGAACAACAGGTTTGATCAGATTTCTTGGTTTTTCTTTCATGAGCATGAGAGCCTCTTCCATTTTGTCAAATCCTTCGAATACGTGGGTGGCCATTTTTTCTGGTTTTATTCTTCCGTAGGTACATAGGTCTGCCATTCTTTCCATTCTCAGACGACCTCCGGTTGTCAGGCCACCACGTATGTCTTTTTGAGACATACCCCGACCCCCATTCAATACGTGGAATAGGAAGTATGTCTCCGGTTCCGTAGTAGTTGACGTTTGATACCGTGCCTCCAGGTTTTACAATTTTGACTGCATCTGAAATTGTGTTTTCATTTCCTCCTGCTATGATTACAGAGTCCACACCTTTTCCATTCGTCTTTTCAAGAATCTGTTCAACAAATCCACCTTTTCTGTAATCAATAATTTCAGATGCTCCGTATTCCAGAGCAAGATCAACAGAGACTTTCCGACTTCCTACTGCAATGAGCCTGCCTGCACCAAGAATGGATGCACCTGCCACTGCCATCAGACCAACAGGACCAATTCCTATGACTGCAACTGTAGAGCCCGTTTTAATGTTTGCCATTTCTGCACCCTGTATTCCAGTAGTTGCCATATCTGATAGCATGACAGCTTGTTCGAGGGGCATTCCTTTTGGAAGTAGAGCTAAATTCATGTCTGCATCATTTACATGGAAATATTCTGCAAAAACTCCGCTTTTGAAGTTTGAAAACTTCCATCCAGAAAGCATTCCATTTGAGTGCATAGGTACTCCATCCTGTGCCTCCATGGATCGCCAGTCAGGTGTAATTGCAGGAACAATTACTTTATCGCCTGGTTTGAAGTCTTTGACCTCTGATCCGATTTCTTCTATAACACCTACAGCCTCGTGTCCTAAAATCATGTTTTTGCGGTCTCCAAGCGCACCTTCCCAGACAGTATGAACATCTGATGTACACGGTGCGACCGCAAGAGGCCTCACTATTGCATCAAATGGTCCTGCTGAAGGTCTTTCAGCATCAATCCAGCCTACTTTCCCAATTTCAAGCATTGCAAATCCTTTCATATTATTACACCACCCTTTTCAAAAATAATTATTTTTCAATGTTTCTTATAGTAACCCGCAATATTAATCTGCCGTAGTGGTATTTATAATTACTAAGGTTGGAAACTTGAATTTTATTTTCAATTCAATTAAAATATATTTTTCCTGCCATCGTCCTGCCCCAATCAAAAGAGAACTGAAAAACTCGTGATTTTTGCAGCTTTATAAGGGGCACTTTGTAGGGCTTCTTTAGATTAAGCGATTCTTTTCCTTTGGGGGAGTTTTTCTGATTAAAATAAAGAATTTCCAACTAAACTCTGGGCATAAAATTCATTAGCTAAGTTCAATGAAGATTATTTATAGCATTTTTAAGCAAAGAAATAGGGGGTTATTTTCTGGATATACCAAAATTTAAAAGACTACCAGAGCACATAGCCATAATACCGGACGGCAACAGGAGATGGGCTCTAGCTCGAGGCTTAGAAAAGCATGAGGGATACAAAAATGGAATAACTCCAGGCCTGGAAGTATATGACATATGCGTAAAAATCGGAATAGGTGAAGTTACTTTTTTTGGGTTTACTCAAGATAACACAAAAAGGCCTCAAATTCAAAGAAAAGCATTTGTTGATGCCTGTATAAAATCAGTTCAGGAAATCTCTAAACGCGGTGCCGAAATACTTGTAATAGGTAACACTAATTCGGACATGTTTCCAAAAGAACTACTTGCATATACAAAGAGAATCAAAGTTGGGAAAGGTAAAATAAAGATAAATTTTTTGATAAATTATGGCTGGCACTGGGATTTAATGTATGCATTTGATAACTCTCCAGACAGTAAGAGAATGATAGAAAATATTGCATCAGCAGACATTCCAAGAATAGACTTACTTATTCGCTGGGGAGGAAGACGTAGACTCAGTGGAATGCTGCCAGTTCAAACGGTATATTCGGACATATATGTAATCGATGAAATGTGGCCAGATTTTAAGCCAGAACACTTATTCAATGCACTGGAATTTTATCAGAACCAGGATATTACACTGGGTGGATAATTGACTTTCTTGCCTCTCACCGATTAGTTGAGTCTTGTTTTCATAGGAGCCATCTAAAACTGGACCCCCAAATAGGAAATGAAATCCTTTCAATCACCCAAACTCATCTGAAATATATTTTTCCTGCCGGCGGTTTGCTTAAATCTCTCCCAAACACACCTGGATGATTAAGAAATTGAAAACACGGCAACGTACAGTTGAAGAAGTAGCAGTTTCCAACCGCTCATTTTTTTCCTTTATCTGTTAGAATGAAAGTAATGTGACTTGAAAAGTACTTTCGTTTCTTTTCGCCTGTAATTTGAATAATTTCATGTTTGTTTTTTAAAAATATCATTATGTTCTTCTGCTTTACTTGAAATTTTTAAGTAGAATCTATCCTAAAACTAATATTGTGTTGAAATTATAACTATAGACTTATGTCCTTCCATGAAATCATGATGTTCTAAGGAATCCATAGAACCTTATTTCCTCCCAAAAACCACATCCCTGAAGACTTCATGCCGATCTGAGGAAGTTAATGAACGGAATTTTGTAGGCCAGGTCGTGAGCTCCTCAAAAGATTTTGAATTCATAGCTTTGTAGCTATGATTGAAATCAAATTAAAGTAATTCCCACCTTCAGCTTCCATCATTCCAATATCTCTACGAGCATAGTCGTTATCACAAGAAAGCCAATCCTGCCAGGATTCTTTTAAGCAATTTAATTCTTTCCATTCTTTAATACTTACTGAATCACAGTTTTTCCATAAATTATACCACCAATCAGATGAGTGTAGAGTTAAAGTCATATCGTCAAACCAGTACGGCTGTAATTCTGCCGGAACCCCGTTTGTAAATTCTTTTTTCAAGCCTGGAACTGCAACTGCTATTTGTCCTCCTTTTTTTACAAGCGGAGCTAAATGGTTTGTCAGATAATCTTTTTCAATCCCGAAATAATGATAGGCATCTATACTGATAGCAGCATCAAAAAATTCATTTGCAAACGGCAAATCGTGGGCTTCTGCGTGTATTGGTATTATTTTATCTTCCAGTCCCATTGACTTAATTCTCTCATAGTTATCTGTTGCACTTATCCAGAGATCAGTTGCAAAAACTGTAACATCATATTCTTTTGTCAGGAATATTGAGGTCAGCCCTCTCCCACAGCCAAGATCGAGTATTCTCATGCCTTTCTCAAGTTTCAAAGATTCGGACACTTCCTCAAGAATCTTCATTGCATTTGGACCCATCATGTTTTCTTTAACAAAATCAAAATCATACTTGTTACTTTTTGTAAACATCATCTTGACCACTTTTAGTTAATCTAGCCCATATTATTTCATGGAGTTTGTTACTTATTATTGTTCTATAGGTTCAATATAACCTTTGTCACATATCGTTCTTTTATTTGAACTAATGTATTCAGTCAGTATAGCCTTTAACTTAACAACTTCACTTTCATATGCTTGAACAGTAGTCTTAATATCGTTCAGAAAGATAACCGTTTTACTCTACAATAAACTGAAAAGTAGTGAAAAGATGAATGAAAAATTACTTGCAAAAATTGGATTGAACAAGTATGAGAGTTCAGTTTACCTAACACTTCTAAAACAAGACTCTATGGAAGCAAGTAAATTATCACATGCATCGAAAGTCCCTATAGGAAAGATCTACGAGGTTCTCAAAGCCCTCAAAAACTATGAGCTTGTCGAAATCCAACCGTCACGGCCACAGAGATACCGGGCGGTTGATCCTAAAAGCGCATTTAAACTCATGTACAAAAGAAAAGAAGAGGAAACACTCAGTGAGCTCAAAATGCTCAAAGAAACATTTGATGAAATCGAAAGGGAACTTTGCAACGACAATTCACCGCAAAATGTTGAAACTGTCTTCTGGCCTGACAGGTTTCGTAATAATGAACTAAATGAAATAGTGGATTCATTTTTTGAGAAAATCGAGCATGAAATATGTGTTGTAATTAATATTAAGTACAAGCCTGGAAGATCGGAGCTATATGATGCCTCAATATCCACCTTTAGCAAAGCTTATTTGAGTTTAGTACAGCGTGGCATAAAAGTTAAAATTTTAGATCCGGGATCACAATTACTGCCATCATTAAAAGAACTTATTGATTCAGTAGAAGATCTGTCATTTAAACGCTATTTTAAGGATCTGATGGAAGTAAGAATTTTAGAAACCGAATACAATTTTACAATCATTGATTCTAAGATAACCCTGCTCGATATTGAAGACCAGTTCAATATGAGTAGAAACCTCGGTATGACAAGAATATATGATGAATCATATGCAAAGCGATTCAAGACAAAATTTGATGAACTTTGGACAAAGGGTGAATTGTTTCTCTGACCTGACTTGCAAAGATATCCGTAAATTTCAATTTTTCTATTAGTTTTTGCCTTCAGCCAAAAACCATATGAAAATACAAACTATTGAAATTATTGCATTATTTTTGTTAAGAAAAGCGAAATTGAAAACCCGTGATTTTTGCAGCTTTAGAAAGAGCGCTTTTCAGGGTCGATAAATTTTGCTTTATCAGTTAATCAACCGGAATTAGAATTTCAGGCACTTTTATCGCTCCATAAACCTTCGCCATAAAGTTTTTTCTCATTTGGAAGGTGCACTTCTATAATTATAGAAAGATTTATATATTTTAATTGCTATGTATATGTGTTGACAAATAAAGATCCGTATAATCATCTGTTATTAAAAACCAAGTTTTGTTTTTAATCAAAGAGTTCTATACAATCTTATTTTAAAACTGTAACTAAAAAAATCAAAACTAAGGTGAAACAAATATGGCTTTTAATGACAGAAACTTCAGAGGAAACTCTAACTTCGGCGCTCCCAGAGAAATGCACACTACAGTCTGTTCTGACTGCAATGTTGAAACTCAGGTACCTTTCAAGCCCGATCCAGAAAGACCGGTTTACTGCAGAGAGTGTCTTCCTAACCACAGGACGCCCAGAGAAAATCGCAGATACTAAGTGTTATTTCTGTAATTGAGTTTACATCAACACTTATTTCTTTTCCACTTTTTTTAAATATATCTTAGGCTCGGAATATACTTTTTCTTAATCTAGAGCTTTTGCAGAATTAGAAGGCACACTTTGCATGGTCTTTTTTGATTGCAGTGATCTTTTCTTTGGGAGGGCTGCTTTCAGATTAAAGTTAACTCTTCTTCCAAGTTCAATTCAACTAAAATATATTTTTCCTGCCATCGGCCTGCCCCAATCTAAAGAGAACTACAGATCCGTGATTTTTGCAGCTTTAGAAGGGGCACTTTGCAGGGCTTCTTTAGATTAAACGATTCTATTTCCTTGGGGAATTTTACTGATTGAAGTGAAAAAACGTCAACTGAATTATGTTTTCATGGAATATATTCGAACGTTAATCCTTTAACCCATACAAATTTAAGCAAAAACCTCGTAATCGACATTATGCGGTTCAAAATTATCCTTGAGGAAGACGAAAAAGCTGGGGGATTTGTTGCTAGCTGTCCAGGTTTGCCGGGCTGTTTTTCACAAGGAGACACAGTAGATGAAGTTATTGGGAATATTAAAGAAGCGATTCAGGCCTGCCTGGAATCCCTGGCAGAAAATGAGTTGCGGAATCCCTTTTAAAGTAAGTTATACTGGCTCAGTCTCAAGATTAAGTAAAAGATACATTTAGGAAATGAGAGACAAATTCATAATTAGGTGGTACTTCTGGGTGAAGCTATTGAGTATGTAAAAATCCCAAAAAAAATCTTTGAACCAATCAGTGATATGGTAAAAGCAGGCCTGTACAAGGATGAGCAGGAAGCTCTACAGCGGCTTGTTCATGACCAGGCCGAACAAAAAATCAGCAAATACAGCAAAAAGATGGCCGAAATGGAGCAGAAGTACGGCATGGATTTTTCTGCTTTTGAGAAGAGAATTCATTCAAGAGCAGGAGAGGAAGATTTCGAAGAATGGGATGATTTCATATTCTGGGAGAGCTACATCAAAGCATACAGGTACTGGGAAAAGTTCTTATGACTATTAACAATATATTTTCTGTTCTTTCCTCCAGTGATCTTGTTCTTGAATTCAAAGTTCTAAAAGCAGTTGTTGAACCGCCTGTCCAGGCTCTGAAAGCTACAGTAACCCTTAAAGGCGGCTATCTCTTGCAGATTAATGAAAGTTCAGGGTCAGATTTTAGACGATATTCCTACCACCTGCAAAAAGGAAATGAAAATGATAAAGCGCTGGGATAATTCTCCTCACTGGAAAGGGCTCAAAACATTTCCCTACCACGTTCATATAGAAGACGAAGCTGAATCCAGAGAATCTCCTGAAGTCTTTATAGAAGATATCCTTCGTGAAGTAGAGAAGATGTTGAATTTAATCCCATGAAAACACTTATTTTCGCCTTTTAAATTCAACTAAAATATATTTTTCCTGCCATCGGCCTGCCCCAATCTAAAGAGAACTACAGATCCGTGATTTTTGCAGCTTTAGAAGGGGCATTTTGCAGGGCTTCTTCATTTGGATTCGGTTAAGGTTTAAAACATCAAAAAGTGTTATTTTTTATGCTATATATCTAGGAATTATGTTGGAAAATCGCTATACATGGTATTCGAAGTTGTGTATAAAATTCGTTAACCGATGCCAAAAGAGGGCTTCTTTAGATTAAGCGATTCTTTTCCTCTGAGGGGGGATTTTCTGATTCAAGCGACTTTTTTCAGAGGAATTATAGACTAAAGAAAGTCGTTAGAAAATGGACTGCTTAATAAGAGGTGAAAATTCCTCCTTATCCCTCCCAGGTAACTCAAAGTCACCTTCCCAACCGATATCTTCAGCAGGAATCTAAACTATTTCAATCATCTGGTTCCAAGAACCCATTTCCAGAGAGGAACATAACTGATATCATTTTCCTTTTTTTCGAGATTCTTCGTAAGCAAGATTAACTTGGAAACTTTCTCCCCAAAATATTCCTTGAATTCCAGAAGAGCATTGATTTCTCCCTGTCTTATGTGATCTGTACAAGTGCAGTTTATACCTGTGAGTGCTCCATCTATGCCTTTGATGACAAAATCTACTTCTCTTTTTCCTTTCCAGTAAAAGAATTCTACTTTTCTCCGCTTCAACTCTACAAAAGCCAGGTTCTCTGCAAGCCTTCCTTCATCAGCAGAAAAGGTGAATGCCGCTGAATTTCGAAGCCCATTATCAATGCAGTAGACCTTTTTGGGCATTTTGATTGAGATTGAATCTTTGACTGAGTATGAAAAGAAGTTCAACTGGTATATCAGGTAGGCCTGTTCTAGATAAAGCAGGTATTCTTTCAAGCTGTTGACTGAGAGCCCGGTGGCATTCGATATTTTTGAATAACTCAGGAGAGTGGAGACATTTGACAGGGAATAATTCGCAAGTTCGATCAGTTTTGCGCTTTCCCGGATATTCCGGCCCACCACTATGTCCCTAAGGAGGATACTGTTGAAGTATTCGGTTAGCCGGAGATGGTTGATATCCATATCATCTTCAAGGACAACTTCGGGAAAACCTCCTTTGAAGAGATACTTGTTAAAATAGTGCAGAATTTCGTTTCTCTGAATATCAGGATCTTTTAATTCAAAACCCTCAAAATCCAGATACTCTTTAAACGAAAGGGGAAACACATGTTGCGTGATCATCCTCCCGGTCAAAAGGGTAGAGAGCTGGTCAGAAAGCATGCTGCTGTTCGAACCCGTAAGCACAAACTTGATTTCTTCCCCATAAAGATCATAGAACTTTTTGATCCACTGTTCCCAATCTTTTACATTTTGGATTTCATCAAGGAAGATATATTTTCTCCCTTTCGGCACATGAAGCTCTATGTATTCCCCAAATATTCTGTCGAGCAGCCTTATGCTTTTGTCTTCAAAAGGTTCATCGAGGTTGAAGTAAAGGATATTCTCAGGTTTCACCCCTTTTCCTATAAGATGGTCTATTGCCTGGTACATTACAGTTGACTTCCCACATCGTCTGACTCCGGAAATACAGATAACCTCCCTGATATCCAGAAGCTTCAGGATTGTTTCAAGTGTTTCAGGGCGTGAGATCCTCTTTTTGGAAGCGGGAACTTTTATTTCTGTCCACCAGGGATTCCACATTTTCATGAGCTGCTTCATAAGGGAATATTTGTGTGTTGAGTATTTATATCTTTCATTATACTGATGATTTTATCTATAAATATCGTCATTACAATGACGGTTATATAAATGAAATTAGATTTGAAGCTTATAATATCGGGATGTTGAACAAGAAAGAGATTTCTTATTTTGTCCTTCATTTCAATTAAAATATATTTTTCCTGCCGGCGGTCTGCTAAAATCTACCCCGAATTCTTTTGTAAAAATTGATAAATTGAAAAACTGCAACTTTATAGAGTTAAAAGGAGCCCTTTGCAGAGCCGAGAAGTTTTGTTTTATAGCTCTTAGTGCCCACAACAAAATAACTTATGCAACTTATAATTTATTGTAACATTGATTGGCGACATTGATAATGAAAATCAAAATGCCCAATCGGGAATATGCAGAGGTTATTCTGTGATGGGGCCTTAGTGGAGTAATCTAGGTATTTTATTTAGGTCTGACTTTTCTCACAAAATCATGAACAATGGATTCTCCGCCATCAAAGCCCATTTTCCGGATTTCACGAAAGAGACGAGCAGCGGCATAGGGGCCTTCATTAAGTCTTTTGAGTATGTAAGGTTTATATGGATCAAGTTTACTGGGTCTTGTCGGACGTTTATATGGTTCGGGCGCTGTCTTCAGGTTGATATATTTCCTCACAGTTTCCCGATAATGACCTGTTTGTCTGGCGATTTCACTGATACAGAAGCCTTTTGAATGCAACACTTGTATCAATAACCATTCTTCCTTTTTCAACATGATTCACAATCCTCAAATTTCCTTTAAGGATCGGAAATAGGGGTATTTTAAACCATCGACAATATGGGTGTTAGCTGCCGTTGACAATGGAAAGTTTTTCTAAATCCGTGATTTTTGCAAATTCAGAATGAGCCCTTTGCAGGGCCTTTTTTGCTCGAAGTGGTCTTTTCCTTTGGAGGGCTTTTCTGATTAAAGCGACGTTTTTTCAAGTGAGTTATGGATCAAGAAAGCCGTCAGAAACTGGACCGCTAAATACGAAATTAAAATCTCACCTCAGAAGCAATTCAGTAGAAATATATTTTTCCTGCCATCGGCTCGCCCGAATATAAAGAGAACTAAAAAAATCCATGATTTTTGTAGATTTAGAAAGAACCGCTCTCAGAAGCAGTTGTTTTTTGATTTAGAGATACTCTTTTCTCGGAATCATTTTTTGAACTTATTAATGTGATCTCTTTATCGAGAGTAATAAATATAGTTATTGAAGGTCTTCGGATAAATGATAGCTTTTCTATAGAAAAAAACATTATCTTTATATCTAGTACCTTGACAATTTAATTATGAAACATAATATTTGGTCATCTTCTCATCAGCAATCTTCTTTGTGAACTTCCAGTTTATTTTCTTTTTATTTTCATTTCTTCTCTTGGTCCAAGCAGCCACTT
>Ga0074193_1001843_pt1 | contig 22562 bp, 12 predicted proteins | sample EPASupsiteHSE605_FD_64523 | JGI IMG/M metagenome (GOLD analysis project Ga0074193, IMG submission 64523) | Bioremediated contaminated groundwater from EPA Superfund site, New Mexico - Sample HSE6-05 | ecosystem: Environmental > Aquatic > Deep subsurface > Groundwater > Contaminated ... | reverse complement strand
TTTGGTGAAGTGTAGTGTCATGGAAGAATTCTCCCACTGTTGGGATGTAACCTTTCTGTTGATACCATCGGAAGATGTTCCCCCAAAATGGACTCAAATTCACAAACTGGTCAATGTGATGTTCTCGAATGTGTCTCAGATACGCTTCGCTATTCTTGCCTGCTTCGCTGCAGCCTGGAGCTGTGCATATCCAGTTAACTAAGGAGTCTCCTTTTTGGTTGAGAAAGCAACCAAAGTTGATATGAAGTCCTGTTGAGCGCTCGATCATTCTGCTCTCTATGATGTCATCTTCATTGTTTTCATACTCCGTATTGTCTTGATGTTGTTGGTAACGGTGATCTGCAAATTCTTGTTTGGTGTTGAATACGAATTTGCAATCTTGGCAACCATAAGGTGCGACAGATGGTAGAAAACCTATTTCAGGAGTCCTCAAAAAGGGTAAGTTAATGATAGGAATATTTTTCAGCCAATTCGAAAAGGATTCTCTCCCCTCGTTCACGAAACTCATATCTGGGAGTCCAAATATTTCATAATCCTTTCCTAGTATTTGATCAAGTAAAGGTCTTATGTTTTTTCCTTTTAGTTTCGCCAATATTTCGATAATCTCGTCAAGGTCACAAAAATCGCCAAAATTAACATATTCTTGCTCCTCTCTCGATAAGGAAACTGGATATGTAATTAGCGACGTCTTAAACCTAATACTAAAATTCTCAAAATTCATTTTAAAAAATGAAAAAAAAACGACACGAACCGGATTTGAACCGATGCGGGTAAACCCATGGGGACTCTAATCCCACGCCATAACCACTCGGCCATCGTGCCTTACAAATTAATTAAATATCGAACAAATTCATATAAAAATAATAAATTTATTTCTACAACATGGTTTTATTGAATGGCATATTAATATCATGATGTTTATTAAAAGCGCCTTTAATCATTCCAATTTGATTTTCCAGAAAACTGCCAAATGAATGAATCATGGATTCATATTATTATGGAGAAATTATCAAATTTATCAAATTTGTGATAAAAATCAAATTGTGAAAAATCAGTTGATAGTTTTGTTTTCAATGAGTATTAAGAAACATCATTATATCGTTGGCCATTTCATATGATATTCTTCTTTATTGTTTCCATCCATTCTGTTGAATGGAAATTGGATCAAATTATTAAACCTGATATTGACAATTTCGGAATATTTGGAAGAGCGGTTGCTGTGTCATCTCCTACTTCAAATGTGATTGCTGTTTCTGCATCTTGGGAAACCGTTGGAAACCAGTACAAATTGGGAACAGTTTACGTTTTTCGGTATGATGCTACCCAAAAGGAATTTGTTCAGAGCCAGAAACTTATTCCAAGTAATACCAACAATCGTGTTGTTTTGAACAATACAGGATCAACGTGTAAAATTTCATCTGATGGTACTAGGATTGTTGCTGGAGCTCCATATTCCACAGTTGATGGATTAGCTGAAGTAGGTGCTCTTGTAGTTTGGGATTTCAATACCTCATCAAACCAATTTGAGCAAACTGCCGTAATAGCTCCAAATGCTAGTGATGTCGAAGAAGGGCAAGGCTTAGGAAGAGCATTAACTATTACATCAGATGGTAAAACAATTGCATCTTCATACTATAATAAGCCCAATTTTAAGAAGTACCAACATCTTCAAGGGAAAGTGTTTATTTCTAGAGAAACAGCTAATGGGTGGTCGATTCCTCTTAAGCTCGAGCCCAGACCAGAATATGCTGGACAGTTGTTGAAATTCGGAAGTGATCTAAGGTTTGTTGATGCATCACACCTTCTCGTGGCAACAACATTGTTTTCCAGTTTCTGGGAAGCAGGAACAATGCTTTACAGGAAACAAAGCGATACAGAATGGGTTATTGAACAGGAAATAATGCCAGCTCAGGTTACTCAATACAATCTTTCAAATTATGGATCTCCGGTTTCTATGCCCCAAGATTCACAATCAATACTAGGATTGGTTGGATCATACAACACATCATTACAAACAGAAAATCCCAAGGTTTCTGGTGCCTTTTTCATTTTGCAGAAGAATCAAAGTGGTTCTGGATGGGAAACAAGTCCCCAACAAACCGTTAATTTCCCTGCTGGAATTAAATTAACCGGAATGGACTTTTGCAAGACAGATTCATTCATCACTCTAGGTGACAACATTCCAGACCCTGCTAATGCAAGCATTACTCATGATTATCTTTACATTTACAGCCGAAATGCTCAGCAACAGTTTGTTCAAACGAGCACAATACAACCCGAAACCAATCCTCCAGAATTACTTGTTTTCTCATCCGATGTTCAGTGGAGGAGTGATTGCAAAATGCTAGTAGTTGGTGGAATGACCAAATATCCCTATGACAATACTCTCCCACCATCCATTAATGACCAACCTTCAAACGAGAGCAGAACATACATATACCGAATCGTTGAAACCGAAGAATCAAAAGGCACTGATTGGGTACTAATTCTAGCATCAATCGGAGGAGGTGTTTTATTCATTGCAGCTGTCATATTTACCGTATTCTATGTGAGGAGGAATAGAAGTTCTCAAAAAGAAGAAGCAGAATACATATAAACAACCAGGTTACTTTGAAGTGTATTTGTTTCAAAACTCAATAATCGTTTGTCATATTACAATGACACAAACAAATGATGTTATTAAGGAAGGATGGATGACAAAGCAGGGCGGATTTTGGAGAACATGGCACAAGCGCTGGTTTACGCTTATTGGCAATGTTTTGGAGTATTATGTTCAGCCAGGAGTTGAATTGAAAGGATCGATTAATATCATGGAATGTATTAGCGTTGAGAGGGCTCCTGAATGTAAAAAGCAACCAGCTTTCAAAATAATCAAAGGGGAAACACGTACATATTATATTGTTGCTGAAAATGAAAAAGAAGTTAATGAATGGGTGACCGCTATTCATAATGTTCTTCATCCTCCTGAAAGAGTGCCTATGCCCGTTTGCATTGATGATTTCAAAGTTATCCGTCTCGCTGGCCATGGAATTCATTCTGTAATTACCCTTTCCAAATATGTAAATGAAAACCAGTTAGTAATACTCAAACAATATCAGAAGAAGCATGTTGGGGATCGATCATCTGACATTGAAATAATTAACAAAACTCAAAAAATGAAAGATATTTTGTTTTTGTGCTCTATCTCAGAAGTTGTTGAGACAAGTACTAGTTATGTAATCATAAGCAATTATGTAATTGGAGATGTTTGCACAAGAATTCGCCTAAAGGGTCCTGTTCCCGAAAAACAAGTGAAAATTTATATTGCGGAAATCCTGCTCGGCCTTGAGCATTTACACAAGAATCACTTGTTTTTTGGTGACTTTCATTCAAGCAATGTATTGTTAGATGAAAAAGGGCATGTTTGTCTCACGCCTATTGGTTTCAGATTTCCTCTAAACCCAAAACAAGACAGATATCTTGAGTATATGTCTCCTAATTATTTATCTGGACAGCCCGCAACAGAATCAGATGATCTATGGGGATTGGGAATCATGATATACGAAATGCTCTCAGGTTATCTTCCTTTTTCTGGACATGGGGCAAAGGAGTTGGTGAAAATTGTTGCAGACAAAAAGATTATTTTCCCTCAATGGGTTACAGAGCCTGCCCAACATTTCATTCTTAAGCTTTTAGGAAGAGATCCCGTTAAAATAACAACAGTAGAACAAGCCAAATCTGACTCCTACTTAGAAGGTCTTAACTGGTATTTGATTTCTGAACAAAACGAAATACCGGATTATGTTCCACAACCTTCAGAAATCGATCAAATGTGGATGAAAGAGTCTTTTATCAACGAAAATCACCTATTATACATCAAAGATGATTCTCACCTCATTGAAGCCCAATAAACTTTCTTTAACAATATACGTTTTTTCAAATGCAAGAAGAGGGGAATTTTACAGGAGATACAGTGCCTCAAGAAAAGCAGGAACAGGTAGATGAAACTAATATTGTAGACGATCAGAATAATGAATTCGAAAACATCAGTCGGGATGAACCAGAAGAAGAATATAAAATCAAGGCAGATTATTCTACTAAATCCGGGGAAATTTCTGTTGATAATTATGATAGGAGCAAGTCAATAAAATTTACGGATCATGGTACAGTTGAAGCTTTGGATAATCTTGGAATTGATTCGTCTGAAATGTTTATGCCAGGAGAAAAGGAAATATCACAGTATGAGGAGAGTTCTGAATTTCGAAAAATCTTTCTTGATCATCATGAAGATCGCATTGATCGATTAGTTAAGCTTGTACGAAGAGAAAGGTGTAGAATTCTCGATCGCGAGGCGAACAAAACTTTTTTCCAGTCAAATGATCCTCAAAATAAATGGGCTTTGGGTCCGAGCACTATTGAAATGGAAGAACAGCAACTTGAGAAAGTTAAGAATAGGCAAAAGCGTGAAGTCGAAAGGATGATTGATGGGTTATTTGCTCTCGAGAGGCTTCAAAGGCAAATGGACGAAGCTGAAAAGAAGGATAAAGAGAGGAGGTTACAACAAGAAATAGAGAGGAAAAGGAGATCGAAAGAACAACACGAAAGACATATTGCACGACTCAAAGAGATTGAACAATTAGAGCTCAAGAAACTACAAGAAGAGGAAGAAAAGAGAAGAATTCAATATGAAAACGAAAAGAAACATTTGGAACAACAAAGAAAGCAAACTGAAGAAAAAATCAAATCAGCTCAAGAAGCTGAAAAGGAAAGAATTGCTCGTGCTGAGATGAATAGGCAGAAATTGCAAGAGATCGAAGAAAAAAGAAAGGAAAAGCTTCTTGAAACCGAAAAAAAAATCCAAGAAAGAGAACTCAGGAGGATCAAAACTTTAGAAGAAGAGCATGAGAGAATTAACAAAGAGCAGAAAGAAAATCTGATCAAAAGGCAGAATCAACTTAAAGCTGTAAGAGAAAGCCAAGAAAAAACTCTTGAAGATAAGAGGGCCGAAGTAGAAAGAAAAGAAAAGGAAAAGGCTGAAAAGGCTGCTGAGATTTCTACAACAAACAAAGAGAAGATACAACAGTTTAAAACTGAACAAGAGAAAAAGATCAAGAGAAATCTTGAGGCTAGAATGCAAATTGAACAAGAAATGGAACAAAAGAGAAAACAAACAGCAACTTCTGATGAAGATATTCAATCAAGGCTAAATAAATTGGAGAAGCTTAAAGAGGAGAGAGCCGAAAAAGCACGTTTATCAAGAAGCGATGGTGCCATACGAACTCAAAGGAAAACTGAAGAGTATAAAGAAGCACAAATGAAAAAAATGCAAGAAATGGACGAAGCCAAAAAAAAGAGCGAAGAAAAGCTCCAAAGGGCCAAAGAAGAGAAAGAAAAACTTCATAAATTGAAATCGTTCCAGTTCAAACTCCGTCAAGAAGAGTTGCAAAAGAACCAAATTCACATGGAGAAACAACAAAAGAGAAAGAATGACAAACTTCAGCAAAAAATAGAGTCGGAAAACGACAGATTAAAGAGAATGGAACAAGAGAAAACATCAATTGCTCGCGAAAGAGCAGCTAGGATTCAAAAATTGCAGCTTCAAAAGAAACAATTATCTGAAGACATTGTTCAATTCTCAATCAAAAACAAAGTCGATGTATCATTAATTCAAAAACTTGCTGCAAAGTATCAAATAGACATTGATCCGATTAAAGTGAAGTATGAAAAACCTGTGAGTGATTCAACCCTGCCTCCTTTGAAACCCTGATTTATTATTAAATGTATAAAAACCATTAATTATTCTCAGAATATTGAGAAATGTACGATAAATTATGAGAAATAGTCAGTGATTTGAAACTACATCATAAATGTCAGTGAATAGAGAAGAAAAAGACGAGACTCCATTAATATCTCAGACAAATAAAGGCGATGATGGGGTGATTGTATGGGGTTGGATACAGGAATATACAAAATTTGTATATAACTATCCAATTGTATTTATTATTGCAACTCTTTTCTTAACTGTGTTTTTAACCATAATTCTTGTGTTTGTTTTCGGAGTATCACCATCTGCAAGTACAAATTATTATAGATGGTCAGGTGATGATATAACAAGTAAGTGGGATGCATATGTTGGTGCCAGCAGTACTACATATGGATCAATTTTGGGTATGTTTGGTGGCTCAATTCCAATGCCCAAACAATTTCAACTGACACAGATGGGCTGCATTATTTACGAACGACCTGGAGAGAATATGATCAATGTTGATGTATTGAGAGAGGTATGGAAAATGGAAGACAAAATGCATGATACTCATGGATGGAGTGATTATTGCTTCAAGGTTCCTATGGAAGGTAAACCGGAGTTTATTCAGAGTATAATAAGGAAGGTATTAGTATCACTGAAAGATAGGCTATCATCTTTGGAAGAGGATACAATGTGTGTTGCATTCAAATCTATCATTACTGAGTTCAAAGACAAGTTGAAGAGTAAATATAATATATCAAAACCCCAACCAAACGACTTAACAGATGAAATTATTAGAGAACATATAAAGAGTGAAGAAGCAAGAATTGTTGCCACATTTTTCGGAAATGATTATGATAATAATACTATGTATTCCTCTAGAATGAGGTCAATGTTTCCATTTGCATTCCCTCTTAAGGGATATAGAAATAAGATGGATAGACAAAAAGAACAAATCGAAAAGTTAGGTAAATGGCAACTTGAATTCACGAAACCATTATTCGAAATGCTTAATGAACATCCACTTGATGTGCATCCATATTGCGGATTCCCATTTGCCCTTGAGTTCATGATCACTGACTTGATCCTAAAACAAGTGTGGTGGTTAGTAGGTTCATTTGCATTTTTATTCTTTTTTGCATTTATTGTACAAAAATCCCTGTTTACATCTCTATTAGGAATGATTGGTGTGTTTTTTCCGATACCATGTGCAGGATGTACTCTTAATGGTGTTTTTGGAATCAGATATCTGGATGTGATTGATGTGATTGGATTGTTTCTAATTTGCGGAATTGGGGCTGATTGTGTTTTTATTGTGTTTGAAATGTTCAGACAAGCAAAAACTATATATGGAAACAATAATAAAATGAGATTGGCATATGCTACACAAAGGGGATTAATTGCATTATCAACTTCCATTTCTACATCAGCAGCATCATTTTTAGCATTGCTGTCTAGTGGAGTGAGAATAATGAACTTTTTTGGAATATTTTGTTTTCTCTTATTAGTTTTCACATTTTTATTTACTTTCACTTGGTATCTCTCCATTTTAGCGATATGGTCCAAAAAATGGGAGAAAATTGAACCGTGTGAAGTTGCAAGCTATAATTCTGGTTTATCCCAAATTGTTTCTTCAGGAGAGAACGAACTTGATGACTACCCAAATAAAGGTTTGTTTGATTTTGTTATTCATCTGCCAACATTGAATATTAATGCTGGGAGGATTCCAATATCGATGTATAATAGATATGAGAAATTTATTTATAATAAGCTTTCCCCTGTTGTGTATTTTTATAGACTCCCCATTTGTTTAGTATTTGGAATTTTGTCATTGTATTTGGGTATTTATAGCTTCAAAATGCCCACAAAAAGCGAACTCCAGTTTTTACCTGATAATCACATGCTTCAAAGGGCATATACACTGGCATATAATGGTTTTAGTACAGGAGTTCAGGATTTTTCGTTTGTATATGTCTGGGGTCTCGAAGATAAGCCCCAAGTCTCACTTGGTGATAGGCTTACCATAGATAATTATGGGAAACCAGTTTATCGCTACTTCAATATTACTGATCCTGAAATACAGCTTCATATTAACAAAACTTGGAGGATTATACTTGAAGACACAGATTTAATTGATGTTGAAACAACAAAGAATTTTGGTGTTAGTCCCTGGGAAATGTGGGATATAATTTTCAACATTGATAAAAAACTTGAACCATTAGTACCATTTATTCAACCTATCATCAATATTTCTCGACTTCCAGATGGCTTTCCTTTAACTGTTTCAGAATACAATTCTTGGTCTATATTATGGCAAGCAGTTCTATCTGAATTAGCCTATGAAGAACCGGATGCATATGTACCTGGGACCTTAAAAGCCAATACTGTGGGGTTTTCGCCTGAAGATTACAGCCTTCAATACATAGGAATGAAGGCAAATATGAAGATCCCTCAAGATATGTCAGTCGAAGGGATAAGAAAAATATATAATCAGGCTCAAAAATTATCCAAAAAAATTGAAAAAATTTCGCCAGATGGCTTCTCTGGCTTCATGACATCTGTTGCTTGGCTTAATATGGTAACAGAAGAAATGTTACCAAAACAGATAGTTAATGATATCACAGTTGCATTTATAATTGGTTCAATTGTCATTTTAGTGTCTACAAGAAGCATATTATATACATTTTTAGTTCTATGGAGCATGATTTGCACAGTGTTTGACGTTCTCGGAATACTTTATTTTCTTGATTGGAAGATCGGAACAAATGAAGCCATTATGATATCAATAGCATCGGGTTTTTGTGCTGATTTTATCATTCAGCCAATGCTTGCAATGTCACATGATTCTTCTGATAGGTCACTATATGGAAAAATACAAGCATCATTAACTGTATTCTCCACTCCAGTTACAAGTGCATTAATAACGACTCTTGTTGCTGCCTGTTTTCTCTATCCATGTGATATCCTTCTGTTTCCCCCATTCGCTTCTTTCTTACTTGGCTCTGGTGTTTTTGGCATTCTTCATGGATTTATTGTCGTGCCAGGCCTAATTTCTATTTTTAGTAAATAGATATATACTGTCAATATATTGTTGTTTTATTTGAATCCTACAAACAAATTGGTTCATAAAAATTGTGATTCTTACATTAACTCACATTGTCTGTAAAAGTGTAAGGCACGATGGCCGAGTGGTTATGGCGTGGGATTAGAGTCCCCATGGGTTTACCCGCATCGGTTCAAATCCGGTTCGTGTCGTTTTTTTTTCTTTTTTGTTTTTTTCCTTTTTCATTCTTTGGCTGATTTGATGTTTATCCAGAATGATTATTTAACAAATCGATCATTAAACGCTAATATTAAGCCATAAATTCAATTTGGAAGGAATGAAAATTTTAATTGGTAGTTATTTGAATATGGTTCTTTTATTTAGAGAATCATAAAAATACTGTCTATGTGTAAAGCCTTGTATTAGTAAAAAATTAATTTCACATTATTAAATATCCATCGATATATTATTCTTTGAATTTGAAATTATTTCTGATTCATTATCTTCCACCATGGGCATTATAGCTCTACAATATTTAAAAGAAATGATAATAAATTGTTTTTATTTATTGAATAGCAAAGAAAAAGATATGATGACTATTGATTCTTATATCATAATTCATTTTTTCCCTAAAATTTCTTGAAATTAATACACTTGGGCATAATAATTCTTCATTATAATGTCAAGACAGAATTTATTACGTAATGGAGTCATTCGGGTTTTTTATTTAAGGGGGCTTTTCTTGGGAAATATGTTTTTACCTAATCATGTGGAATATCCAAGATTTTTAAATTCAATTAAATGGTATATTCTCTACCTTATTGTTATTAAAAAAGATCAAAATCTTTTTTTTTTCTTTTCATATAAATGTTAATTAATAGTAGGAATAATTGGGAGTTGTATGTTGAGAATTATTGACTAGATATGAGCCTGAATAATCAGTATTGCTTTTATAACATTTTTATTGAATATAAATGATCAACAACTAGAGAACAATTCATCAGTTGTGACTTCTATTATCAAATCTACAATGGGCAATGATGCTAATAAATTCAATAGATTTCATTGTATTTTTTTATAGAACAATCAATCAACAAATTTTGTTGGGCAATAATATTGATAACTCAAAAAAATCTACAGACTCAATGGAGAAGAGTCAATGTTATGTTATAATATTATTTTGTCATTTTCCCTTATGTGGGTTCTTTGAAAAATGATTTTTTTGAAATCCTAAATACCAAAAGAATACTTCTCTGTCTTATCATGCAAATAGATATTTATGAAATATCAAAAAGGACTGGATTTGACATTCATTTTTCATTTTAACAATGTTTGTTATGTTCAAAATGAACAATCCATTGAAAATGTAACATAACAAAAGCTGTTTCAAAATAAAATTTAGTATTGAGGAGAAAAATCCTTGAATAACAATTGTATCTGGAGGTTTGGGTAGCAATAATTATCAAAAAGGTTGAATTGATTCACTTAATGGTGTATGTTTAACATTTAACATGAATTATGAAAATCCTTTTTATAGATTTCATTCGAGTATTGTGAGAAAACTATGTAATTAGACCATCCTATAATGCTGTAAACTCCCAGAAATTGGTACACTCTCATATTTTCTTGATTGTTCAATTGATTTAATGGAAGCTTTTGCTGAGATTCTAATTGAGGAGTTCATTGGATTTGATAATGATTGAGAAATTGAATCAGAATCTTGTTATAATGAAGGAAAGTGACTTTAATAAAAATAAAATGTGTTAACCATGAGGTGTAAAACCAATCATGGTTTCTTTCCTTTTGTTTGAATATGAGTTGAAATTTTATTAAATGATAAAACTTGATTAGTTTTTCAACAATAGTTTATGAGTTTACCAATATTTGGAGCATAATTATTTAAGCTTCAGAGTAAAGGTCCATTATCGAAATATTGTTTGATATCAAAATGTTGAAAACATATGAGCCCTATGAGAGGAAAATACCTTTTTGGTTGAATGAAAAGGAATCAAGGGTTTATATCCCACATTCTTGGATTCTTGAATTAGGAAAGCCATTTATTAGGAATCCCACAACAAAATTACATCAAAAGATTGGGCAATTATATAGAACACCTCCTTTTCAGAGAAGAATGAAAATGAAAAGCGTTAAGATCCTACCAGTTATTAGAAAAATGAATGAATCCTTATGTGAAATGGGAAATTGGTCATAATAAATAGGCGAAATTATTGGCTTCTAATCCATTTAAAGTTAAAACACAATGATTTTTATTAAATTAAACAACATCAAATGCATTTGCTAACATTTCACAGAATTGTAGATATTAGGCGATATCATCATCACCACCGAAAAAAAAACAATTTATTATATTACAAATTCGTCTCCTCTTATCAAACCACTCCATTAAAACGACACTTTGAAGTTCATGAATAATCCCCAACGATTAAATAAACTATCAATAACTTTGATATTAATATCTAAATCATAACCAGGAACCTTCTTTCATCTTGGTACCAATATCTGATATTTATCCATATTGATATCCTTGGCACATTCAAATCATTGACGTTTGAAACGATAATCGACGTTTCTAAAAAAAACCCTTTTTGGCAGAATGACAATTTTCAAAGTGGTTATTTCATTTTGAAATAAAACGATTGTTCGCTTAAATCATTTTTTATATGTTAGGATTCTTGTTCTGCCTAGTCGCTTCAAGGAAGGATGACTATCAAGCATGTGCCAGCATTGCATATTGGATCGGAAAAGAGATGAAACGTGGTTCCAAGATTGATCAATTGAGGGAAGACTTGATTGAAGTCTGTTCATTAATGCCTGAGGAAGGAATTAAGCTTTGCAAGGGATTCTTCATTCCAAATCTCCCATCAATTATGCAAGCTCTCATGAACAAAAAGGATGTTTGTGGAGAATTCCCACATGGAGTTAAGAATTCCAGGGCCAGGATCTACAGGAGAAAGTATCATTAAAAAGTTCTGACATTTGATTTAAAAATAACTTTGTTAAATGAGTTCTAATTCTCCAATTACTATGTACGAATTAGCTTGTACGCATCCTCATTTAGTTCGTGACTTAACAGATTTCACTAAAAATCGTGTTGTTGGGAAAGGAGGGGCTGGAGAAGTTTGGATAGGATATGATACAAAATTACAAGTCGAATATGCTGTTAAACAGCTTAAATTCGAAAACTTAACCGAAAAAGATATGAAGAGATTTGTTAGAGAAATACACACAATGGCTATTTGCAAGAATAGGTTTTTGATACCCATTAACGGGTTTACAACTGAAACACCATATGCTTTAATGCTCGAATTTCTTGAAAATGGGTCACTGGATGATGTTATTTTTAATCCCAAAGTCTCAAAAGAGTTTTCTCCCACAAGAATGAACATTATTGCTATGGGAATTGCTAATGGTATGGCTCATCTTCACAGAAAAGGAATTATTCACAGAGACCTTAAACCTGGCAACGTTTTATTGGACAAAAAGTATTTTCCTAGAATCTGCGATTTCGGATTAGCTAGGTATGATGATGGAAATCAATTATCAAAGAATATCGGAACGCCTGTGTATATGGCTCCTGAAATGTATATGGCGCAACCATATGGTGTCAAAGCAGATATTTTTTCTTTTGGTATTATGCTTGCTGAAATGTCTGAACGAAAGAGAGCCTATACTGGATTTCAAAGTGCTGTGGCACTGTGTACTTTTGTGGCTAAAGATGGCGGAAGGCCTCAGTTGTCGAAACAAACACCATCTCCTCTCCAGAAGCTTATTAAAAGTTGTTGGGAACATGATCCATCAAAGAGACCTTCATTCGACATGATATTTGATGCCTTTGCAACAGGAAAAGTGGTATTTAAGGATGCCGAAGTTGAAAAGGTTAAGCATCTTGGAGTTCAGATGAAAGAAAGCGAAAACAAAATGGAAAGCACAAATCAAACGAAGAATCGAATATTCGTTGACATTAGAAGAATTCTTGAACGACTTAAGAACGATGATCCAAAGCATAGAAATGACCCTTCAATACCTACATTCGATGAAATTGAACCCGAAAAAGTCGAGAAGAGCATGAAACACAGTTCATCTCATAAATCATCAAAACCATCAAAGAATGATAAACATTTGGACGACGAGGATGATGAACATGATCATCGGAATAAAAAAATGATCATGTCCAAAAAACCAGTCAAATCATCAAAAGACGAAGAATCTATGTCTAAGACCCAAAAACCTAAGGGATCTTCAAGTATTCCAGTTCCTCCAAGCACAACCCTAAAAAATGTACCTCCACAACCGGTTCATCTTCAGAATGCTCCACCTCCCATAAACTTGAATCAGAAAGTCAATTTGCACCAGGCACCTCCTCCATTTAAGAACGCGCCAATGACACAACAGTCTTCAACTGGCCTGGTTATCCCCCATCAAGTAAGTTCACCAGCAATGCCAAATCAATTCTCTCAGCCACAAAATCCTTTATCTTCTCAACCAGGGAATATTTATAATAGCCAGGCTGGGAGTATGTATAATAGCCAATCTGGAACAATGAATAACCCTCAAACAGCTTTTAATACTATGGGAGGTCAGAATATGCACAAAGTTGCTCCCCCTATTGGCTCAACTTTGATATCTGCTCAACAACCAACATATCAATCAAATCCTAGCATTTTACCACAACAACAATCGCAAACTCCTCAAATGGATCCACCTCCAGAAATGAACCCTTCATTTCCTACTCCCATGCCTCCGCCCCAGCCTCTTAGCCAAGCGATGCCAATTCCTCCACTGTCGCCAGGTTCAATGCTCGATCCATCAATAATGAATCAACCAAGCCACCCACAACTTATATATCATTGGAATGTGATATCCAAGAGGATCACATCTATTGATTTCAAGCCATTTTGTGCTTATGCGATATACTATTTGGCTAGGAACATGCCTCCAAAAATTATACTATCTATGGTGAGAGCATTGACCAGAATTATTCATAATAACCCCGAATTTGTTGATGTTGCGGTTGAATGCGAAGTTTTTAAATCATACCCATTTGCTAATGCAGAAATTTCGTTGAATTGTCTAGATCTTGTGGCTGCAGCATGTTTAGTAAGACCCTCCGCAATTAATGAAAGTTTCTTCCTTATGTTTTGCTTTTTGGAGAATTATTTTGCGTCTGAAATGGCTTTGGTTTATGATATATTGATTGAGAATGCTCAACAATTATCGGATTCTGTTCTCAATTTCATCATTTCTCGATCAGCAATCTTTGCGAGAACCAATGTTGCAACTAAGTTCATCAGTATTTTGTATAATTTAACAAAGAATCATCCAACATTTTTTTATCAAAACAAGAAATTGTTTTTCCAAGTTTTTCATTCATTTTCATTGACAAAAGATGTGCAAACTGCATCATGTGCTTATAATGTGATAGGATCAATATATGAAGAGGGATTCAATCTTGATTATCCAGTGCTACTGTACCATATGCAATTTCCATCGTTGGTCGAATCAATATGTTCTATTCTTCTACGTACACCTAGTATTCCCGTCAGTTTATTGGTTTCAAAATCTTTGATAAGAGCCGCAAAATCATCCCAAAAGGCATCATTAGTTATTCAAAAATATGCTGATTTCAGCATTGAGACTGCTAATGTGTTTCTATATGATTTGTCATGGACTTCATCCCCTATTCCATCAACAGATGACATTTTGAGGATTATTTTCCTAGTCTTTAAGCATCCTCAGATGAGACCAGTTTTATCTCGAAAAGAAGAATACTGCCTTGCCTTAAGAAATGTGTTATCCTCAAAAACCAGTAATAGCATTGTATATTGCGTTTCACTGATGAAAATTGCCAACCTTGATGCTCAAGTTGTAACTCTTTATTCATCAAGAGGCGTTTTCAATGATCTTTTTAGTCTTGTTGCTTCTATCAAAGATGATATCACACTACAATTTTCAATAATCCTAATTGAAGCAATAATGAAGGCCGCATACATTCCGGATCTGAAGCTCATTGTTCCGAGGCTTTTCGAATCCGTACAAAATAGGGATGCTTTTGCTCAACACTCAGCGATATACCTTGCCCATTTATCAAATTATCCCGAACCAATGAGAGTAATGAAAGAGATTGGAGTAGTAATGTATTTTTCAGGAGACAATGGTCAATTAGGACAGATACTCCGTCAAAATGCTATGAAATATCCATAATAGTAAATATCTAACGGATTCATGTTCCCGAGATTTTTTTCACCGGTTGCAAAGTCCATGTTGTTGGAGTATCTCCCTTTTTTGGTATCTTCTTGGAATTACTACTGAATTTTGTTGTTAATCTCAGAGCACGAGATTGAGGCTTCACCACAGGAATGGTTTTTATTGTCGGCGCGCTATGATATTGATTCCCACTCGATGGTTTGGCCTTTTCTCGGGGGTGAATTGCATGCTTAGCAATATATTGTGATATTACACCTTTTTTGTCTGTATTATTCTCGGAAATTTTTTGTGGAACTTCAAATGGAGTCCAATCATAGCTATAGTCATATATGTATCCTTCTTGAATGAATAGAGATGTAAAAAGATTCCGAAGTCTGCTGTAGGGTGGTTCTTCAGCAAAATTAAGTTCCCTTACAATAGCAAAATAGTCCATAAACTGTGATGGAATACCTTCACATAAGACACTATAATCTGTATTTTGCTTAATCTCCAATATTTTTTTGTGCTTTTCAGTACTAGATTCCGCAACAAGACCTTGCCATGGAAGTTTTCCTTTCATTAAGTACACAAGTACATATCCAATGGCTTCAAGATCATCCCTCCTTGATTGTTCGATCCCAGCTAAAGCATTAATTGATGCATATCTTGCAGTACCAGTGAGAGAATGGTTTTCGCTAAACTTGCAGTGAGATCTGGAGATTGGATCACAATAAAATTTTGAAAGCCCAAAGTCGATCAAAAAGAGCTGATTAGAATTCTTTTCACACCCAAAAAGAAAATTTTCCGGCTTTATATCTCTATGAATGAGGTTCTTTGAATGAAATGCTTCGATCAATCTCAACATCTGATCAGCTATCATTAGAACTGTTTTTAAAGAAAAGTTTCCCCTTTGTTTTTCGAAATAACCATCAACAGAATTGCCTAACAGCTCAATAACCAATATATTCAATCCATTTTCTACACCGTACCAGAAAAACTTAGGAAACCCATTCATTCCACTGAATATATTGTATACTTTCGATTCTATATACAATTGACTACTCTTCGCAGGACTAACCTCCAATTTCAGAGCAACGTTCGTATTGTGACGTATATCCCTTCCCAAATATATCTCACCAAAACTCCCATGTCCTATTCGCTTTTGAGCAAGATAATACTGCCCAAAAACAATCCCTTCTACTGAAGGTACCTTTGTAAGAGACATTTTGAGCAATTACAGTCTTTATTCTATCAAATATTCGTATCGTCCCCGTTGTAAAGCTCAGCCAAGTCCAGTAGTGAAAGGTTGGAGAAAGGGGACTTAGGAACTAGCCAGCTGCATGATTCATTAACTCCGCACACATCGATGCAGTTATTTTCGCATCCCTTGTCGTATTTGTTTGGGTAGTTATTCCATTGTTCCCAGCTTGTTGATCCTCTACAGGCGTTAATTGATGATGAGGTGAAAAATGTAAGTGTCAGCAAGCAGAAGGATACTGTTAGGAAGGCAATTCCAATGTATACAATCATAAACTTCGTTACCAGTTGGGGCGAGACGACTAGTGCATAATGGGCAGCCGAGAGTACAAACGACAATGTGTACAGAAATCCGTAAAGATTGAACAGTATGAACAGTTTGTAGTTCTTCTTTCCAATCCATACACCGGTCCATCCGCACAAATGATCAGGTCTTACAACGTATCTCTTAGCAGATCGAGCAAGGACGCATCTCCTCGGCTTTTTTCCATTGTGTGCCCACTCGTATTGATTCGGGGTTGTCAAAATGCCATTTGGAGGAGAAAGTTTTGAATTTTCAAGTATCCTTGGAGAAAATGGCATATCGATGGTGTCTCTAAACTCCCAATAGAATGGAAGATATCCTGGTCCTTCATTAATTAATCTTAAATAGCTTGTTACCATCAAAGAACCGAAAATTGTTAAACATAAAACAATGATGGTTCCCAAAACTCTAATTGACGAAAAGAATGCGTATAAAGACATGCAATATGTCCCAAAAATCATTGCTAATACAACAAATGGAACTAAAGGTTGGACTTCCCATTCACCAATATAATATGTGTCGATTTTTGGCGAGTATATCATATCTATCCCACAAACCTTCTTCATTTCATGCTCAGAAAACCCTGGAAACTCTATGTTTTCATTAGAAACACTCGAATAATCATTATCTTGCATTAACATTTTACTTCACATGTCTTTATAAATTACAATGATGAGCGCAAAAACTCAGAAATATCAGCGAAATTGCTAGATAAAAAGCAATTCGGCTTCTCCAGCATGATCTTTACAGCATTCTTGATATCAATCATTGACTGTTGATTTATATCAATTTTTGGAAAGTCATAACCCAGAGCATTACAAGCTATTACAATACTTGTGATAGCCTTGACTTCATCACTGTAAGCGCAGCAATTTGTTTTACATAATGCGCAAAGAGCAATGATTCTTGAGCATTCCCAAATCTTAATACATTTATCTTGATTTACGCTTGGAATCGAATTGTGAAGATAGTACCGAATGAATGAGCTGGTATTGATATTCGATGCATTAAAATTCAGTTTCTGGAAAATATCAAGTTCATCTGTCATCAATGCTGCCTCTGATATCCTATCACTATCCTGGCACAGCTTACTAAAAAGGTCCAAATCTGGTGAATCATATACTTTTGAAGACAATAGTAAACATGCAGCGCTGTGTAAATATAGATCATCTACAGAAATTTGCACATTAGTTAATAATATGTCGAATAATTTAATAGAATTAAATATTGTATCTGTTGGTACAGAAAACTGTTTACCAATCTCAATAACCCATGCCACAACTCTTTCTCTATCTGAATCAACTGTATGTTTTTGAATTTTTCGCACAATTTCATTGTCATATTTATATTTAGCATCGATTCCTTTATAATATTCTATTATTTCTATATTGTAATCATTTCTGAATCCTTTTGTTTCTAATGATACATTCAATGAACACAAAGAGTTTTCTTTTGGTATATCATCGCTTTTAGGATCGATTTCATCCGATGTTTCATCATCGTTAGCAAGCCATTTACTTTCTTGGAATGTGCGTGGATAATTCTCTGTGCTCATCAGTCCGTTAAGTATAACTAAACGGTCCCTTAAGAAAAACTTTGGATAGACTATTCAAATATTATTTAATAAACGTTCAATAAAATTGCCATTTCCCCATGTTTCTAAACCAAAGATATTTGATTTTTCAAAAGAATTGTTACAGTTTTCATTCAGATTTCTTTAAATATTCTTGGTTTGAACAACGATTGAAAAGGAGATTGACTCAATTCAAATCATGTGTCAGAGATTCGATTAATGATGAAAAACCTTTGGATGATTGTATGAAGCAATTGGATTAACGATACATGAGAAAATGGGATTTTAAATGACATTTTTTTGGGGAAAACATATTGGTGATCCATAACCACAATAAAATGCAAAAATATTCTTATTGTTACTCTTTAATTTAGAAAACATGAAGAAATTCTTAATGAAATTAAATAAACTTCTTTAAAGTAAAGTACACTTGAATTAAATGGTTTATTAAACCGTTGATTCGAACAAGATTTTGGATGGAATTCTTCTAAACATTTATAGTAACGGAACCACAATCAGAAAGATTAGACATGATTTTCATGTCAACTATGACAGGATTTATAATTTTTTATCTTCCCATGAGAAATCTTATAGTATTATCACACATATCAGAAATGATTAATCAAGTATTATGGCCATGAACAATCTGAATGTCAAATTCTTCAAGAGGAATTAATTGATGAAATTATCCTTGAATGGAACAATTTTGATAATGAACCAATTAATCATCTATTGAAGGGCTTTTAGAAGAGACCCCATCAACTTACTGCGGTTAATGAGAGTCCAATCCAATCATTTTTGGGACAATCAAGTGATTATATCCCAAAATACTATTATCACCATATAACAACGACCCTCATTCTCTTGGGACCAGTGATGAAGATGAGAAAGATACAAGAACTTGTGAATACAGTTGGAAAGATACAAGATCTTCTTCTTCAATATTTTTCTAATATGAAAGCTTCCTCTATTAATTTTGGTCTTCTTTTCTTTACCGATAAATCCACATTAAAACAAAATTGAAACTGTAGGTTTGCATCGAAATCTTCGAATTGAGGATACTTTTTCATGAATATCAATCCTAGAATTATAGTCCAAAAGTTTGGAGGATATGGAATTGAAGCATCCGAAAAAGAATATCTTCACATCATCATTTCCTATTAAGAATTGAATCTCCATTTCAAGTACAATGAGAGTGGATGACTGTATTCCATGTCAAATTACAAATATAAAAAGTACTCTCTCTAATATGTCGATTTAGATATGGTTTCAATTAATGCTTTCAATAAATACAAACGACAATTCTTCGGCTGGAAAACTTATGAAAGCTCAACACCATCAATAGCCACATTCCATGGGAAAATGCAAGAACAATGGCTCAATTCCTCTTAACCATAGATAATAAAACGATTTGAAGCATCAGAAAAACACAATAATTCAATCAAAGAATGCAAATGGACAAAACTCACCAAATAAATTTAAATGAAAGTAGGATTATGGAAATCAGAAAACAAAACTCGGAGATTAGTAGTCAGGAGATTAATAAAGAGCCTCAAATTTCAACCGAAATCCACAAAAACCGTACAATCACAGAGTATTTGTTCAATGTTTAGCCTGTTTTTCACATCTATAGGACTATAAAAATGTTAAGCATAGAAGTCTGAGATTTCATTTGAAGAATCAATCAAAATTTCATATTAAGTCTCATGTAATACATGATGTTATTGGTGCCCATGATACTAAGATAATTTCCAGCATTATCCTAAAGATATCAGGTATTATCAAAGAATAATCAGTTTTATCTTGAAACACTAATCTATATAATACTTTTCAAATATTCCTAAGCAAGGACAGAAATATTATTCCAAGCCTCTCTTAATACAGAATCCATACATCTTGGACCGCAGATGAAGATATCTGGGTGTATTGACTCTTCAGTATAGGCAACAAATGGACTGATTTGTTATTATATTTTTCAAATAGAAATGAATCTTCTTAATAACTAAGGATTGCTTTTGCTCAGCATTCAATTGAAATTGAATAATTTGAAAAGCAGGAATTCTTATCAAAATTCAATTACAAAGAATTAAGCTCACTCATTTCTGAGAGTATTTAAGAATTTTTTCACAACAAGATTAAGAAAAAATTATTTTCTTATTTGTGTTTACATTTTGGAGCCAGTTTTCAACACAATACCCAAACCCTGGTTTATATATCACCCAGTGTTTACAAATTCAAACATATATTCTGATAATATTAATTGTAACCGGTATTTTATACTCATTCCCAAAACAAAGTAGTGGCCGTTTATTATATTAAACCAAATGGTCAAATTTGGTTTAAACTCATTTTGTGATTTTTAAAAAGACCGAAAGCCATTCTCCTATTTTAAAACGTAGGAATGCTCAATACCATCAACAAAAAACATTCCAAAATTATATGTGATAACATAATTTATCAATTCATCATAACCAAAGACAAGAAAACGATTTAAAGTATCAGAATAATAGAACAGTCTAATCTTTATGAATATAAAGAACTCAAATGGACAAAATTACTGAAATATGTGGTGACCAATTAAGAAATCCTGAGATTGGAAAACAAAATTAGGAGATTTGTGATCAGGATAGCATAAAATTCTCTTAATTTTATTCTGAAATCCCCCAAATCTCGACAAGTTACTAAATTTACACAATATTGGCTCTCATTTAATCGTAACGATATTGTATTATCAAAAATTTGAAAATAGTCAATTCAATTTTTTTCAATTCTTCTTCAATAAATTCATTTGCTCAAAACTGAGTAGTGTTCAATTTCTTTGCATTTTAGTCAATTACCAAAATAAACATTCAATATTTCAAATAAATCAGCCGAACCTCCGACCACTAGCAATTCTCGAGATTTTGTAAAGTTCCGAGCTCCGAGCATTTTTGCCCAAGCCTAATTTTTAAAGAGATTTATTTTCGCTTCCAGGCTAGTGTTTTCCGAGCTTTTAACAAGAATTATTAATATAATAGCAAAGAAATCAAACATAAGAAAATTGCGCCAAATTGTCCGTTTAAAACAAATTTTCTTTAAAAAATCTGTAAAAAAATAAATATGCCAATTTACACCAAAGAATATTCTATAAATTTTGGCGGGATTTTTAATGTAATGAAAAATACAATACTGTCTAATAATAATGGTCGAATAATAAGTATAGCTGATTTTTAGATAATTTAAAAGAAATTTAAACACAATTTAGTATTGTTAAGTCGATAATTGATCAAAATTCTGAGGCAATTGGTCATATTTTAAGTATTTTATATATATAAATTAAATTTTCTCATATGATATCAAATTTATTAACAAAAAATAGCATTATTATAATAATTTAGTGAAATTTATCTGCATTCTGAGATGAATGTTTTAGTAATTTTTGGTTTTGGATGCTATTTTAGACATTTTTTTCTGGCATATTTAAAAATTAGAGTGAAAAAGAAATTCTTATAATGAATTAACCAAATTGTTTCATGCAATTTCTGAATTGTGTTAATTTTCAAGAAGAAATCAAATAGTATGCATTTATAGAATATTTCTAACAGGAAATCGAGCTTAGATTACTGTTTTTTGGGGAGAATTTGGAAGATTTTCACAAATTCTCAAAAAATATTGCAAAAAAAAAAGAAATATCAGAATTTTAAACTAAAAAAAGGAGGGTTTGGTGTTTAAAATCATCAGAAAGAGGGATTATAGCGACATCATTTGGATCAAATGTAAAGTCCATGTAAAGCCGATATTTGTAAATTATAGAAATAAAACGGTTTGGTCACAGGGATCCGGCACGAATGGTTTCGTGACGGTCCCCCCCTAACGATTCTCTGACTTCTTTCATATTAATCTCGTATCTAATTCCGACGTGTCAATGCGTACCAGTACTACCCATGCTTGACTATTTCTCGCGGTCTCATTCCAGGAGAATTGGGGGTAGAAGAGGTAACCACGGGTCAGTGCTTGGACATTGACGGCCGTGACGTGGCCGTTGGTACCTGATATTGATGATGAAATGTGAATAAGGATGATGATTCAGAATCGTTTTCCTCCCCCCCCCGCCCAAGCTAGGCGGTTCCTCCTCTCTGGAGGAGGAAATTTTTGCAGCTTTGAGCTGCTATTCCCAGTGGTGTCCTCTGGGAATTGTCCCTGGGGTTTAGTTGCGCTCCATGATTAACTAGATATTCAACAACACTAAGATGACCATTAATAGCAGCAAAATGAAGAGGAGTCTCATTAAATATAAAAACTCAACACTTGTATTTTTTGCATTTATATCAGCTTTTTGATTAACTAGATATTCAACAACACTAAGATGACCACTATAAGCAGCCAAATGAAGAGGAGTCCAATTAAATATAAAAACTCAACACTTGTATTTTTTGCATTTATATCAGCTTTTTTATTAACTAGATATTCAACAACA
>Ga0074193_1001840_pt1 | contig 22570 bp, 16 predicted proteins | sample EPASupsiteHSE605_FD_64523 | JGI IMG/M metagenome (GOLD analysis project Ga0074193, IMG submission 64523) | Bioremediated contaminated groundwater from EPA Superfund site, New Mexico - Sample HSE6-05 | ecosystem: Environmental > Aquatic > Deep subsurface > Groundwater > Contaminated ... | reverse complement strand
CCGACACCTACCATAATTGTGAAGAAGACGATGAGCATGATGAGTTTGACTGCCATAATACCAAATCCTTTCTCTGGAGGACAAAAAAACGCCCTCCGTAATAAAATTACAGAGGGCGGATATTATTATCCGCGGTACCACCTCAGTTTACCGTCTCCTCGCGGGAACGGCCTCGTCGGGTACGGCGCATAACGCGATACCCCAGCGCTGTAACGGGCGTTCCCGTTGCGGTCTACTCACGGCAAAAACCGCTTTCAGCGCACAGCTCGCAGGATGTATTCAATCAGGATTTTCCTGCTGCCTTTCACCGTCCGGCAGCTCTCTGAAGGAAAAATCACAATCTACTTGTTCCCGGTCATAACCTTTGTTGTAGTAATTTTAGCTTAATCAAAGCACAGTGTCAATATTAATTCACGAGCAAAAAAGAAATTCGAGAGTTTAAATAGTTAAAGTGACATTTGGGCTCAATCCAAACGTCATAATACACAAAAATCACTCATTTTTGTAGAGCCTGATAAATACAGGAACATAGAGTATGAGCGTTGCGGCCATTGCAAAAAAGCAAAGAGCGATAAGTGAATCGATGATATGGCGGTCAAGATTCGGAAAGAAAATTGGATGCAGAAACAGAATAAACATTACAACATAAACGAGAGCCGTGCTCACTTTTCCGAACCACTTGGCTCCGTTGAGCTTATTCCCGTTGCGGTGAAGGATGACAATACCCGCGACGAGCATAAAGCCCTCCTTGAGCACATAAAGAGCGAGCAAATAGCGCATATATTGATATTTAAAAACAAAGCAGAGAATGAGCGCGCCTTGAGTCAGCTTATCGGCAAACGGATCGATGAGCTTTCCGAGCTCCGTGACCATATTGAATTTTCTTGCTATTAGCCCGTCGAACATATCGGTGATTGACGACGCACCGACAATAAAGGCGGGAGCATAATAATCCCTTACAGTCTCGGCCGTCATATATGTATACATAAAGAAAGGTATCAGCAGGATGCGGAAATATCCGAGGATATTGGGAATTGAGAATATTTCTTTTCGCTTATACATATTACAAATCTCCATGAATAAGAAGGGGACGCGTTAATCGAGCGACTTCCATGCGGTTTCGAGAGCAATCTCCATCATTTCCGTAAAGCTGTTCTGCCGCTCGTCCGCAGTCAACCCCTCGCCAGTGAAGACGAGATCGGAAATCGTGAGGATGCTGAGAGCCTGCTTTCCGGCTCTTGCGGCCGTAAGGTACAGCCCGGCAGTTTCCATTTCAACCGCCAGCAGACCCATTTCACGGTATTTTGAGGCGGAGGCGGGATTTGCGTCATAGAACTGATCGGCGGTAAAAACGGGACCGACAAGAGCGTGCGCGCCGATTTTTCCGGCGGCGTCCGCCGCGTATTTGAGAAGTGTATAGCTCGCAAGCGGGGCAAGTGTTCCCGGGAAGCAATACTGGTTTGCGTATGCGCTGTTTGTAGAAGCGCCCATGGCGATGACCACGTCGCGGAGCTTCACAAAGTCTACGATGCCGCCGGCGGAGCCGATTCTTATGATGCTGTCGACATCAAAGAAATTGTAAAGCTCATATGCGTAGAGCCCTATTGACGGGATACCCATTCCGCTACCCATGACCGAGATACGCTTGCCTTTGTACGTTCCCGTGTAGCCGAACATATTGCGCACAGTATTGAAGCAAACTGGATTTTCAAGATAGTGCTCGGCAACATATTTCGCGCGGAGCGGGTCTCCGGGCATAAGGACGACTTTCGCTATGTCTCCTTTTTTAGCTTCGTTGCAGGCAGATGGTACTATCATATAGTCTTCTCCTAATCTTTGAATAAAGCCGCAAGGCTTTCCGTATAGGGCGGCCGGCATATTCCCTCCTGGGTGACAATGCCGGCGATAAGCTCGTTATCCGTAACGTCAAAAGCCGGATTGAAGCATTTGACGCCTGGCAGAGCCATAGGCTTTGAGTAAAACATGGTCTTAATTTCCTCGGGGTCGCGCTCCTCAATTTTAATATCGGCTCCCGTTTTGCAGTTGAGGTCGATAGTCGAAGTTGGTCCGAGAACATAGAGCGGAATGCCGTAATGCTTTGCAAGCACCGCAACGCCGCAGGTACCGATTTTGTTCGCAGTATCGCCGTTTGCGGCAACGCGGTCACAGCCTACGAAGCAGGCCTGAACCCAGCCGTTTCGCATGACCGTGTTCGCCATGTTATCGCAGATGAGGGTAACGTCGACTCCCGCCTTGTAAAGCTCATATGATGTGAGTCTTGCACCCTGCAGAAGCGGTCTTGTTTCGTCGGCGAAAACACGGAAGTTCATGCCGCGCTCGGTGCCGAGAAGGATGGGACCCAGCGCAGTCCCGTAGCGTGAGGTGGCGAGAGGTCCCGCGTTGCAGTGCGTCAGAATACCGTTCCCGTCCTTTACGAGAGTGAGCCCGAATTCCGAAATTTTGCGGCACATCTCGATGTCTTCGCTGTGAATGGTTTTTGCTTCCTCCAGAAGAAGTCTGCGGATTGCTTCAACGGGCTTTGCGGAATTTGCCTTTGCAAGCTCAACCATGCGGCGCAGCGCCCAGCTCAGGTTAACCGCCGTAGGCCTTGAGGAATTAAGGTAATCTGCGTATTTTTCAAGCTCCGAGCAGAAATCGGTGCTGCTATTGGTATTGATTTTAAGACAGAGTAAATAAAGGCAATAGCCGGCGCAGATGCCGATTGCAGGGGCGCCGCGGACCTTTAGGAGCTTTATTGCGTCATACATTTCCTCTGCCGTTGAGAGAAGCATTTCCTTCTCCTCGTTAGGCAGAAGAGTCTGGTCAATGATATATAATGAATCGGTTGCTTCGTCGAATCTGATGTTTTCCAAAGAGTTTCACTTCCTGTAGCTTTTGGCAAATTATATAACGAAATCGTCTTCAAATCAAGCTCATAATATTTCGGAAATCCCCGTCAGACGGATATGTCGTCGGACGGGGATTGGAATCATTCTTCAGGGGCAGGGGAGCCGGCGGTGTTTTCGTCGCTTAGTTTCGTTATTTCATCATAGAAAGCCGCCTGCATTACTCCGAAAAGCAGGGGAGCGAAAATACTGAAAGCAAGCAGCAGAACTAAAGCAAGTATGGAAAAAAGTATGCCCATGTAGGGAATGAAGGTGAGCAAATAGAGCAGTATGTAAGCTCCGAGAACACAGGCGATTATTATGATGTCGGCGCCAAACATTCTTCCGCAGTAGCCCGAGGTCTGCTCAACAGACTTTTTGAGCGCGTCGGAAGGAGATATTTCAGGCTCGGCAAGCAGAATATATGGAACGAAGCGATAATTGTACATTTTGATTACAGCAAATACTATGCCCGCAACGGGAATCAGTCCCCACAGAAATACCCAGAGCAGCATCCATGCCATGCCACCGCAAAAATGCTTGAAATTATTGAAGCCGACAAAAAGCTGCTGCGCGCAGATTTCTTTTCCGCGGTAGCCGTCAAGAAAAACCGAGACCATTCCGATACTCAGAACAAGAATGACAGGTATCCAGATTATAGGCAGGACTCCGAATATGACGGAAAGTGAACACAGCAGGGTATAAAGCAGGGAAAGTCCCCAAAGCAGGAAAGGCTTCTGACCGATAAGAGCAAAAGATTTTGAATATATCTCGCCAATTGTCGGATGACTGACGGCGACAGCCGCAGCGGCATTTGGCGCAGGAGGCGGATAGCCAATTGAGGGGCTTGTGCCGTTTGGGCAGCCGTAATAGGGGCCGGGAGCGTTATTAAACTGCGGATTATTCGCCTGGGTGTATGTCTGCGAGGGAGCCGCGCCGACCGGCAGAGGCGGCTGAACAGCCGAACCGCAGGAGGTGCAGAATCTGGCTGCATCATCAAGTATTACGCCGCAGTTTGGACATTTTGACATAATTCTACCTCCGATTTGTTTGATAAAACTGCGATTATTATAACACGAAATCTCCGCATGCATGTTAAAAAAAGTAAAATAAAAAAAGATATAGCGAGAGGCTTCAAAAAAGAAGCCTCCCGCGCTTAAAAGGTCGGTTATTATTCGATTATTACGTTCTTTTCATGGGTTCCAGTAATTCCATTATGTCCACGCCCTCGAAATCTTCATCTTCGATGAGCGGAGAGGTACAGATTTTTTCCTTGAGTTCCTGACGGAAGTCCGGATGAGCAATTTTGATAATTTTTCTGATGCGGTCTTTCAAAGTCATGCAGAATACATCCGCAACGCCCCACTCTGTGACTATGTACATAACGAAGTTTTTAAGAGTGGTAACGATGGAGCCTTCGGGCAGCCAGGGAACAATGTTCGTATGGGTTACGCCGTCATGATCGACGAAAGTAGAACGGATGCAGATGAAGCTGCGGCCGTTTTTGGCTCTTGTAGCGCCGTAGACGTAAGCGAAAGAGCCGCCGGTGCCGCTGTATGGCTGCAGGCCCTGTGCCTCAGCGCAGACCTGACCGATAAGATCACACATGAACGCAGAGTTGATGGCAACGAGGTTCTCCTGCTGCATGATTACAATCGGGTTCAGGCAGTATTCAACGCCGACAAGGGACGCTCTCGAGTCCTCTGAACAGAACTTGAAGAACTCCTCTGAGCAGGCTCCGGGGCTGCAGGCGGTTATCTTTGTTATTACGCCGTCGCGGCAAAGCTGCGCCATGTTGTCACAGGCGACTTCAGAGAAAATCTCGAAGTGACCGAGACTTCTGAGGTTGGAAAGGACTTCCTCACCCAGACCGCCGAAGCCGATTTGCAGCTTATCACCGGAATTAATGTAGGGCAGCATGAAGGCGGCAATCTTCTTGTCGATTTCCTGGGGAGCGGCGGCTGGAATTGCAATCATTTCAGTCGGCGCTTCGACTATGTAATCGAAATCGGTGATATGTACGGAGGTGTTCTCGACGGGTCCCGGCACAGGATACTGGCCTGTGGGATCGATAAAGGCGACTCTGAGCTTGAATTCGCCGCGCTGCGCGATTGCCTTAGCCACAGAAACGCCGTAGCCGCCGCAGTTGCACCAGCCGTTTGCGTCGGGCGGGCAGATCTGGATGGCCAGCTTGTCGCAGCCGTAGGCAAACGGCGCCTGGTCGAGCTGGTCATAGTTTGCGCCGGAATATTCCATAATGCCCATTTCGCCGGACATACGCTCCAGCGGGACGCAGAACATACTGTTCATACGGAAGTGCTTTTTGGATTCCTTATCGAACATCATGTCAACAATCTGGTCCATGCAGTTGTACATCATGAAGATGTCGTGGTACTTCTCCATTTTCTTATAAAGGACATCCAGAAGTTCATATGGAACCTGAGTGCACTGGCCTATCCACCAGTGGTCGCCGTCCTGAAAGCACTCGTCAGCTACTTTTTCAGTAGTGGTAAGGTGATCAATGTACCACTGCTTCCAATCAATCTCAAAGTTTGGCATTTTGCTGCACATCCCTTCATGCTTAGTAAAATATTGATTTTCATAATTATTTGAAATACAAATATAGTAAACGTATTGACTAATATATGTATTTCAGTTATTATATACCAAAAATCCGTATCTGCATACCAATAATTTGTTGAATGGCGATACATAATTTGATGAAAACGCGAATCATAATTAAATAATTATGATGGTTGTATTTATACCGCCATGACTATGTCACAGGCATCGACGTATGCAATAAGCGGGGAAATGAGAAAAATCAGAAGCTAGTTCGAGGGGGAGAAATATGGAGCTTAGGGATCTGCGCTACTTTTGTCTCACGGCGGAGATGGAACACGTTACGAAGGCAGCTGACAAATTAGGTGTTGCGCAGCCTTTTCTAACGAAAATAATCAAACAGATTGAGGATGAAATCGGAACGTCTCTGTTCGATAAGGCCGGAAGGCAGATTAAGCTCAACCAATACGGAGAGGCCTTCTACACCCATGCAAAAAAGGTACTTACGAGCATGGATAATCTCTTTGCCGAGATGGACTATATGCTTGACAGACCGGGCAGGAACATAACGCTGTTATCAAATACGGAGGCATATACATCCGGCCTTATAGTCGACTTCAACAAACATGAGATGAATTATTCTCTCTCGGTATTTTATGCGTCGCAGAACGATATTATCGATGCTCTGAAATCCGGTGAAGCTGATTTTGCCCTGACCTGCCCGCCAATCAGTGAAGGCCTATCTGGCGGTATTAAAACTGAGGTCGCTTTTTATGACGTCGGCTGGATACTGCTGCCGCCGGAGCACCCGCTACTCAAAAAGAGAATCATTAAATTTACTGAATTGAAGGGCGAAAAGCTGGTGACAAGCCCTAAAGGCTCGGCGATAAGGTGGAAGGTAGAGCCGCTCTATGAAAGATACGGAATGCAGATGAACATAGTTTGCGAGTCAAACAACCTGCACCTTATAACTCAGGCCGTAAGATGCGGCATGGGCTACGCGTTTATGCCCAGCCTGTACATGAACGAGCAGCCGGAGCTTTATAAATACGCCGTCGAGGTCGATGCTCCGCAGGAGGAAAGGCAGGCTTATTTCGGACTGAGCTACGACGAGCTTGCCGTCGACAACAGAAACGCAAAGCATTTTCGAACCTTTGCGATGAACTATTTCCAGGAAATCCAGCACATGGTTTTTGCGACGCAGACCAAAGATATGCCGCAGGTATACAGAATGGCGGATTAGTATACGGTTTGAAAAAGAAGAGCATTCGGGAATGGAAAGTCCCTGTTTTTTATGTATTATTGCTGAATTTGGAGATAAAAATCATAAATACGCAAGGAAAGCGTCTTTATTTAGTATACCATTGACAAGCCGGCCTGCTCAAGTTTGTCGAAGAAGTCAATTTTTGAGATTATTGTGAAGAACTTGACATTTATCGCTTGCGCTTTGAATATGTTTAATATATACTTATCGAGTATTATATAGGAGAAAATATGGACTGAAAAAGCACTACCCGGCAGTAAAATTATTTTTGGGAGGATGAAAAATGAAGGGGCAGAAATTGCTTAAAGTGATTAGCATACTTATGATTCTTGTGAGTCTGGGTGCTATTGCTGCGGGAGCTGTTGGAATTCTCGATGTCAACGATCAGAAAGCCATTAAGACCGCGGAAGGCGAAAAAGCGAAAGCAGATCTTGACACGCTCGAAGCTGGCGTAGCGACCCTCGAATCAAACCGCGCAGCCTATGACGAGGGCGTTACAGCTCTTGCAGACGGCCAGAAACAGTATGACGACGGAATGGCAACACTTGCAGCAAAAACTGCGGAGTATGAAGCAGGTCTTGCAAAGCTTGCAACAGCAAAGGCAACTCTCGATGCTGCACCTGCACAGCTTGCAGCCGGTAAGGCAAAGCTTGATGCAGCAAAGGCACAGCTCGATGCCGGAGCAACAGCTCTGGCTGCCGGCAAGGCAACTCTAGATGCTGGCCAAGCTGAGTTAGATAAAAGCACGGCTATGTATCAGACGGCAAAGGCCGCCGTTGCAAACGGCCAGACAGCTTACGAAACTTTCTTAGCATCAAACCAGGCTAAGTACGATGCCGGCAAGGCTCAGTACGATGCAGGTCTTGCAGCTTATACCACAGGCAAAGCAACTTATGACGCTAAGGTTGCCGCGTTTGAAGCAGCGAAAAAAGCCGGTACTCTTGATGCTGCAACTATAGCTACAACACAGGCAACGCTTGATGCAACCGCAAAGTCGCTCGCAACCACCAAGGCAACGCTCGATGCAACTGCAACTGCGCTTGCAACAGCAAAAGCACAGCTTCTTCCCTACGCTTCTGTTGTGGCTCTCATTACGAAGTATGAGACATCAAAGGCAACTATTGCTGCAGGTGTTACTCAGTTAGCGGCAAAACAGAAAGAGTATGATGCGGGCTTGGCGCAGTATAAAGCCGGCTTAGCGGAATACAACACAAAGAACGCCGCTTATCAGGCGGGCTTAAAGGAATATGCAGCCGGCAAGGCACAGCTTGACGCGGCTCCTGCTCAGCTTGAAGATGGAAAAGCTCAGCTTGAAGCAGCTGCTAAAGCAATCGAAGAAGGCAAGGCAAAGCTTGCGGAGTTCGAAGACGGCGAGGCTCAGATTGAAGCCGGTTACGCAACACTTCTCGAGAATCCCGACATTAAAGCAAAAGTTGACGCGGGTATGGAAAAAATTGCCGCAGGCAGAGAAGTACTGGCTGAATCTACTGTTGAAACAACCAATCTTCTTATGACAAGGCTTTACATCTATCTTGCTATCGTCCTTGCGGCAATATTCGGAATTGTTGCCTCCATTCTCGGCGCAGGCGCGGCAAAGATGCCCAGCATAGGCAAAATCAAGGGCGGAATCATCCTTGGCGTTGTAACTCTGGTAGTTGCTGTTGCGGCTTGTGCTTACGGCTTCATCAATGAATTCTTCAAACTGTTTGATGCGGTTACATATCAGTCGGCGGCTGCAGCAGTTGTTACAGTCTTCGCACTCCTCTTTGTGATTGCTATCTTCCGTTATAAGAATGCGCTTGTCGCTCTTATGACTGCCGAATAAGAAAAACGCTATATCGGCCACGTCAATCAAGGCATTTACGCGGGCTTCATTTGAAGCCCGCGTTTTCTATACAGGGATATGAACTATAGTTTTTTATACCGCATATGAGGATGATTATTAAAGTAATGCCTATGGAAAGTCAGAATTACCCGTAATGCAGGTAATATATAACAAAATTGACTTTTTCTAATTATACAACATGAATATAAGTGATAGGTAATGTGCTCGCAATGTTGAATACAAACAAAAGCATAAAATATTGCGTATTTCCGTATTTGTAGTAATATAGATGTGAACAATATGTGTATTTAGAGGATATTCTTTGAGACCAAAATCAATTTCCTAAATACGGCAATTTCAAAATTATCAGGCTTTTCTTTGAGTCGCAGATATATGCTTTAGTTACCGAACAGGAGTGAAGAAAAATGAAAAGAATCGACAGAGTATCAAAAATATTGGCAGTATTTCTTGCTGTCTCGCTTCTAACTTCCGGATGCAGCCGAAGCGGGAGCGCAACAGGCGCGTCCACTGATGGAAACATTACTGTTGGGGTATGCCTCAGTTCTTTCCATGCAGGTTTTATGACAGCAGTGAATCAGGCAGTTACGGATAAGGGTAAAGAGCTGGGTATTACCGTGAATGTTGCAAACGCAAACGGCGACGCCAGCGTTCAGGCCGATAATATGCAGAATTTCATTACTCAGGGCGTAAGCGCAATTGTCATAAACCCGATTGACAGCAACGGAATTGTCCCCTCGATCGAAATGGCTAACTCCAAGGGCATACCGGTATTTATAATCGACACTAACGCCGCCGGCGGGGAAATACTCAACAGAAACGCGACGGATAATTTAAAGGCAGGGCAGACGGCAGCAACTACGATTGCAGAACAGCTTAAGGCAAAATACGGGGAATATAAGGGAATCGTGGTGAACCTCTGCGGAAAGATCAGTCAGGCCTCTGGCTATGACAGGGACAAGGGCTTCATGGACGAAATCGCAAAATATCCCGATGTAAAGGTCGTGTTCAGGCAGGACTGCGAATTCGACCAGGAAAAGTCAATGAACGCGATGATGAACGCGCTGCAGGCAAACGACACGGTCGACGCAGTATTCGCGGCAAACGATAACACGGCTCTGGGTGCCGTCAAGGCTATTGAACAATCAAACCGTTTTTATCCCGCGGGTGAAGCCGAGCATATATACGTCATCGGTATAGACGGCAATCCGGAAGGTATTCAGGCGATACGGGACGGAAGGATAGACGCCACCATTTCACAGAACCCTATAACGATGGCAAAAAACACTATTCAGATGGCTTATGACTATGTCAAAAACGGCACGGTGCCGGAAACCGAAACGGAGTCTCCGCAGATACTGATAACAAAGGACAACATCGATTCCGCGGAAGTCAAGGAGTTCGGTCTATGGGCTGATGAGCTCAGGTCGCGTACGGGAACGTAAAGCGGCTGGCTAAAAAGAAGGAAGGAGGGTAAATGATATGGATTACGAAATAATGCTGGAACTGAACAGCATTACCAAGACATTTCCGGGCGTGAAAGCGCTCAGCAATGTAAGTTTTACCCTCAATAAGAATGAAATAGTCGGACTTGCGGGAGAAAACGGCGCGGGCAAATCAACACTCATAAAAATACTGGGCGGTGTTTACCAGCCGGACGGGGGAACAATTGAGCTTTACGGAGACAGGGTCAGAATTGCGGACACGCATTTCGGAATCACGCACGGAATCAGTATCATCTATCAGGAGCTCAGCCTTGTACCGGAGCTGAGCGTTGCGGAAAATTTGTATCTTGGAGCCCTGCCGAACAAAGCGGGCAAAATCGACTACGATACGCTGTTTCGAAACAGTAAAGAAATTTTACGGATTTTGGGGCTGGACATCAGCCCCAAAACTAAAGTCGGAGGGCTCGGCATAAGCATACAGCAGATGGTCGAAATCGGAAAGGCTTTGGCAAGAGATGCAAAAATTCTTGTCATGGACGAGCCCACGTCTTCGCTTGGAAGAGAGGATGCCGAGCGCCTTTTCAGGACAATGAAAAGGCTGAAGGAGAAAGGCTGCGGAATTATTTTCATTTCGCACAGGCTTGAAGAGCTCTTTGGTGTGACGGACCGGATAACCGTTCTTCGAGACGGGGAAGTCGTCGATACCCGTGACAGCACTGACTGGACGATGGATTCTCTGGTCTTTGCCATGGTCAACAGAAAAATCGACCAGTTTTATCCCAAGCGCCCAGTAAATATCGGGGAAAAGGTTCTGACAGTTGAAAATCTTGAGAACAAACTGATAAGTAATGTGAATTTTTCCGTCAGCGCAGGGGAGATAGTCGGCATCGCGGGACTTGTCGGCTCCGGCAGGTCTGAGCTGCTCAAGACCATATACGGCGTAAACAAGGTCCGAAAGGGACGAATACTGCTCAGCGGCAGGGAATGCAGCGTTGATTCTCCTGAAAAGGCGCTGCTCCACGGGATAGCCATGGTACCGGAAAACCGTAAGGCTGAAGGATTGATTCTGAGCAGCACGGTAAGGGAAAACGTGGTTCTGTCTGTCCTTAAAAAGCTCGCGAAATATTCCTTTGTCAGCCGCAAAGATATAAACCTCAGCGCCGAAAGAGCGATAAAGTGTTTCGAAATCCGAACACCCTCCGGAAATCAGAAGGTGCTAAAGCTGAGCGGAGGCAACCAGCAGAAGATAATTTTTGCGAGGATTGCGGAAATTGAACCGAAGATTCTGCTGCTCGACGAACCGACCCGCGGTATCGACATCGGGTCAAAGGTCGACATCTATAAAAAAATTCTGGATTTTGCGGAAAAGGGGGCGGCTATACTGCTGGTCTCATCTGATTTAACTGAGATTCTGGGAATGGCGGACCGCGTGCTGGTTATGAAGGAAGGCACGATGGTGGCAGAAATGGATATCAAAGACGCAGATTCCAAGCTGATAATGGACTACGCAACGGGGGGCAGGTAAAATGGGAACTGAAAAAAAGAAAAAGAGATTTGAAATGCGTGGCAATCTTTCTATTTTAATGGGGCTTGTCGTCCTCTGCGTGTTTTTCAGCATAACTTCGGATAAGTTTTTCTCTGCCGGCAATCTAGTAAATATGCTTCTGCAGGTCGCGAACATCGGAATAATAGCAATCGGCGGGCTTTTCGTAATTTTAACCGGAGGTATCGATCTTTCGGCAGGCTCGATGACGGCGCTGGTAGGGCTTCTGATGGCGGGCTTTTGTGTAGACAACGGTTTTCCCGTGTTTATTTCCATCCTTCTCGGTTTTGCGGCGGGTATAGGTATGGGATTCATTAACGGACTGAGCGTGACAAGACTCAGACTTTCGCCTTTCATCGTAACTCTGGCGATGCAGTCAATGCTCAGAGGTCTCGGAAACGTCTATTCAATGGGGACGACGATTTACGGTATGCCCAATAGCTTCAATTTCGTCGGCGGCGGCGTAATACGTATTTTTAACTGGGAAATACCGTTTCCGGTCATTCTGCTGATAGTGCTTTTTATAATCGGTCATTTTGTTCTGTCAAAGACCGTATTCGGGCATCAGGTCTACGCCGTGGGAGGAAACCGCGAGGCTGCGTATCTTGCGGGTATCAACGTCAAACGCGTCGAGATGACGACTTATGTAATCGCTGCAGTGCTCACCTCTGTAGCTGCGCTTGTCCTTACGGGACGTCTGGCGGCCGCGCTGCCGACTGCTGCGGAGGGGCTGGAGTTCAGCGCTATATCAGCAATAGTCATCGGCGGAGGCTCTCTGAGCGGCGGTAAAGGCAATATGCTGGGTACTTTTATAGGAGTTCTTATAATCGGCGTGCTAAATAACGGACTTAACCTGCTGAATATTTCTCCGTTCTGGTCAAAATTTGCGCAGGGGCTTATCATATTTGTCGCCGTGCTCATTGATGCTATAAACCAGAGACGGGCACAGGACAGAGCATAAAGCAAAAATAAAGCAGCCAAGACAAAAGCAGGGTCTCCGGAAATTCCGAAGACCCTGCTTTTTGTATATCGTTAAGATTAAAATAAGAATAGGGGGCTGATCCACCTATTTTTCAGGTGCGAGCATCGCCGCAAGGGAAGCTACCTGCGAGACATGGGAGATTGCGAGTATATCATCGTTTGCCTCAAGTACAGTATCTCCGCGTGGAATCACCAACTCGGATTTACGGATTACGGCAAATATGACGCATTCGGCGGGCAGGCTGAGGTCGCGCAGTGATTTTCCCACGACGGAGGCTCTCGGATGCACTTTTTCCTGAACCAGAGAATGCTTGCCTCTGTTGAGCTTCATAAGGGTCATCATATCGCCGAGAGACATTTCCTCGGCTACCATATGCGCCATCAGGTCAGCCTGATTGAGTCCTACATCGACACCCATTTCCGGAGTGAAAACCCAGTTGTTTTTGGGATTGTTCACGCGGGCAATAACACGCGGGATGCCGAATTCAAACTTTGCTAGAGTTGAAATGACGAGGTTGTCCTCATCCTTTGAAGTCACAGCGACAACAACGTCGGCTTTTGCGATACCGGCATTTTCCAGAATAACGGGATTAGTATAGTTTCCCGCCACGATTGCGTCTTCCGGAAGCTCACGCTTGAGAAACGTAAGCTGCTTTGAACGCTCCTCGACTACGGTGATTTTGTGACCGTCCTTAAAAAGCAGAGCCGCAAGGTATGAACCGACCTGACCGCCGCCAACAATTAGTACGTTCATGGTTTCACATCCTTTCCCTTATCACAGGTCAAGCATCGCTTTAAGGCGATCGCTTGATTTTACCGCAACTGCAATGTTCAGAAGATCCCTCTTTTTAAACTCTGTTCCGAGAGTCGGAAGGAAGGTCTTGTTGTCTCGGGTAATCGCTGTCACGATGAATTCGCCCGGCAAAGTCAGCTCGCGAACCGTACGTCCGATAAGCAGGGCGGGAACTTCAACCTCGACAACATCGACGTCTCCGCTTCCGAAGGTGACGACTGTGTTAAGCTGTGAGTAGCACAGCAGGTCGTATACGCGCGTTATTCCCCACGTCGCGGGGTCGATGGTCTGAATACCCAAACGCTTATATATCTCGGCTTTACGCTGGTCATAGAGCCTTGCTACTACCTTCGGCACTCTGAATATCAAACTGGCAATACGGGCGATTACCGCGTTGGCTTCGTCGCTGGTGGTTACCGCCGCAAGTCCGTCAGCTCTTTCGATGCCCGCTTTAATCAGCACATCGCGGTCAAAGCCCACTCCCGTGATTTTATCGCCTGAAAAGGATGAAGGCAAGCGCTCAAAGGCTGTCGGGTCAAGGTCAATAACGGTAACACTGTGTCCCTTCCGGTTGAGAGTTTCTGCTAGACCGGAGCCCATGCGTCCACAGCCTACAACGATTATTTTCATTTTGAGACCTCCTCATTAGAATTCTTTTGATTTTTTGCTGCGCGGCCGTCCTTTCTGCGGAGAAAAGCCTTGCGCAGCTCCTCAAGTAGCAGGATTGCAGGCGGCCAAATGAGAAGGAATGCCCAATCCTTGAGTCCTAGAGGCGCGGTATTGAAAAGATTGTGCATAAACGGAGCGTATATCAGGATTGACAGAAGAGTAAGCTCGACAAGTATGCCTATCAGAACCATTCGGTTTTTGAAAATGCCGACCTTAAAAACGGAGGCGCGTTCCGTACGGCAGTTAAAAACCATACCTATTTGACAGAAAACAATGGATGCAAGCGTCATCGTAGTTGCCATGCGGTAAACATTGCCCGAGGGAATCATCGGAATGGCGGGCCAGTCGAACTGAGAATAGAGGAAGAAGAATGAAATCATCGCAAACGCAGATTCAAGTACGCCCAGCCAAAGGAAAGCGCGTATCATAAGCTGACGGTTGAGCAGAGATTCCTTTTTCGGACGCGGAGGACGGTCCATGATTCCCTGCTCCGGAAGCTCTGTTCCCAGAGCGATTGCGGGAACCATGTCGGTGCCAAGATCGATTGCCAGAACCTGCATAACCGTAAGCGGGAGAGGAATAGCTCCGCGGGAAAACAGATAAAAGACGCAGGGGACAGCCTCCGGCATATTGCTGTTGAGAATATAAGTTGAGAATTTACGGATGTTGTTGTAAACTGCGCGGCCTTCCTCGACGGCGTGCACGATGGAGGCAAAGTTGTCGTCGGTCAGAATCATATCTGCCGCTTCCTTGGCAACGTCGGTTCCCGTCATGCCCATTGCTATGCCGATATCGGCTTTTTTGAGGGCGGGGGAGTCGTTAACTCCATCGCCGGTGACGGCAACGACATTACCCAGCTCCTGGAGCGCGCTGACAACCCGAAGCTTCTGCTCCGGCGCGACGCGGGCAAAAATGATCTCTCCCTTGAGAGCCTTCTTCAAGGCCGCGTCATCAACTTTTTCGAGTTCGATGCCCGTCATAATGCAGGGATGCTCGCCCTTTACAATTCCGATTCTGCGCGCAATGCTCTCCGCTGTCAAGCCATAGTCGCCCGTAACCATAATAATTCTTATTCCGGCATGGTGACATTCCTCGACGGCGGCCGCAACTTCGGGACGCGGAGGATCCATCATTGCAACAAGGCCGAGTAAGGTCATGTCCTGCTCGACAAGTTCGGGCGTATAGGCACTCAGACCGACGGGAAGACCGGCCTCTGCGGTGATTTTGCGAAGGGCGACGGCAAGTACGCGAAGACCGTTGCGTGCGTAACTATCGTTGGCGGCCATGATATTTTCGCGGAGCGCCGCATCAAGCGCGGTCTCCTGACCGTTGAGCATATATTTAGTGCAGAGTTCAAGAACTTCCTTTGGTGCCCCCTTGACATATGCGGCTTTGTTTGCCCCGAAGGATGGATCGTTTATCAGATGTATTGTGCTCATGCGTTTGCGGCTTGATTCAAAAGGAAGCTCGCGTAAACGCGGTGTGCTGCGAAGCTCGTCGGCAAGGTTTATTCCAGCTTTCTGAGCCGCGACAAGCATACAGGCCTCGGTGGGATCGCCCAGCACCGTCCAGCGGGAAGAAGCCTCATCGGGAGGAAGAAGACGTGAATTGTTGCATAGACCCGCAATGATAAGAAGCTGGCGCAGTTCGCTGTCGCTCTCGTGGGTAACAGGAACGCCGCCGCAAAGTATCTGTCCGTCCGGAGCATAACCGACTCCCGTGACCTTATACTGTTTGTCGACCATCCAGAGGTCGCTGACGGTCATTTCGTTTTGGGTAAGCGTACCTGTTTTATCGGTGCAGATAACTGTCGTACAGCCGAGAGTTTCAACAGCCGAAAGACGCTTGACAAGCGCGTTTCTTTTTGCCATCCGCTGTACGCCCATCGCAAGCGACAACGTTACGGTCGGGAGAAGTCCCTCAGGTATGAAGGCGACGATCATACCCATACCGAAAATGAAGCTCTCGGCGACGTTTGCTTTGGCAAGGAACACACCGGCTATGAAAAAGAAAATTCCGATACTGACTGCCATTACGGATACGATTTTAGTGACCTTGGCAAGCTCCACCTGAAGCGGACTTATATCTTCCTTCTGACTTTGGGTCAGACCCGCGATTTTGCCGAATTCCGTACCCATTCCCGTTGCAAAAACCACGGCTTTTCCGGTTCCGGCGGCGACGTTTGTTCCTGCAAAAACGAGGTTCGGCTGTTCAACGTGAGTGAGATCCGTCCGAAGTACGGCCTCCTTGGTCTTGCTGACGGCGTGCGACTCACCCGTGAGGGTTGACTGGTCTGCCTTCAGGTCGCTTTCCTCCACAAGGCGGGCGTCCGCTGAAATCTTGTCGCCTTCGGCGAGAATGATTATGTCGCCGGGAACAAGCTCCTCCGCCAGAATGCGCTGCTCTTCACCGCCGCGTATGACGTGCGCGTAGGATGGAAGCAGCTTTTTAAGAGCCTCCGTCGCCTTTTCGGCACGGAACTCCTGCATAAAGCTGAAAACGCCGTTTATTACATTGACGAGCCATATGGCTATGCCCAATTGCGGCATATGCGCGATGAAACCTACAATGCCGCCGACCCAAAGTAAAATCGCCATAAGATGTGTAAAATTTGAAAGGAATTTTACAATCAGCGGTTTGCCCTTGACTTCTTTTATAGTGTTGCTGCCGTATTTTTTAAGGCGTTCCTCCGCTTCGGACTTTGATAATCCCGAAGGATCGACTCCCAAAGCGGTATAAGCCTCGCCTACCGACAGAGCATGTATAGATTTTTCGATGCCCTCGCTGTCGCTTAGTATTTCATGATTGTCCATAATCTCTCATCTCTTTCAGCTGAATGAAAATGCATACGCTCTCTAAAAAATGCGCGAAAAAATAACCGACTCGATATATCACATCCCGCCCGAACTGAGTTCGGACGAGGATGCCCCTGCTGGAGCTATTATTTGAGTGCCTTATACAAAATATATATACACTAATTACACAAAATAGCAAGTAATTATTCTGTTATTATTGATAAGACTTTTGTGAGAATTATCAATAATATATAAGATATTAAAATACTATGACAAAGGATAAAATAAACAGATTGAGAAAAGGAGCTTTCGCCGTCCTTAAGACAGCGGAAGCTCCTTTTTCGGCGAAGACCTTTTTTACCTAAAATCAGGCCCTTTTGAGTTTTGTCTTTGCTTCGTGATTTTTCCACATAGTCCACAGCGGACCCGCAATGCAGATTGTCGAGTAGCAGCCGGACACGGTACCGAACATCATCGGCAGAGCAAAGTCCTTGATCGACTCGATGTTGTAGATTTGTGCGAAAATATAAACGACGGTTATAGAAACAAAAACAGCGATATTGGTAATTATGGAACGCGACATGGACTGGGTGATACTCGTGTCGACAAGTTCCTCAGTGGAGGTTTTTGGTCCCATGAGGGTTTTGTTCTCTCTTATACGGTCATATATTACAATCGTGTCGTTAATTGAGAAACCGATGATTGTCAAAACCGCGGCGATGAAAGAGTCGTTAAGAGGTATCTGGAAAACGATGAATACGGCGGTCACGACAAAAGCATCGTGGAATAGAGCAACAATCGCCATGAAGCCTGCGGAGAATCCGCCGATTTTTCTGAAACGGTAGCCGACATAAACAAGAATCAGACCAAAGGAAAGGAATATTGCGAGTATGCCGTTTTTGAAGAAACGAGCTCCCGTGGAAGGCTGAACAGACTGAGACGTGGAAAATTCAAGTCCTGCATCGGGATAAGCTTTTGTCAGAGTAGAGGTAATAAGCTCCTGCTCCTGAGATGTAATGGACTCGTAATCTGCGAGGTTGACGACGAGCATTTTTTGACCTGTTGCCTGGGTTACCTGCTCAAGACAATTTGTCGGCTTTCCCAACGCATCCTCAACGAGATTACCTGCTTGTTCACTGTCAATTTCGCCGACATAAGTGTACTTAAGGACTGAGCCGCCCTGGAACTGGATATCAAGCTTGATGCCGTTGACCAGAGCAAAGACCACGCCGGTCAGTATTATGCAGAGTGAAATTGCAAAATAAATATATCTTTTCTTGAAAAATTGTATAGTTTTCATTCAGCAATCCTCCTTGCGCCGTATAAATAGGGCTTTTGCAGGGGCTTAAACTCGCTGAGTGAACGGATCATGAGACGTGAGGCAGTAACGCCAGCTACAAAGTTCATGATTACGCCGCAGAGAAGCGTATATCCGAAGGAGAGTAATGAGCCCGAACCAAGAACTATAAGGACTATCGATACGATTATAACAGTAATGTTGCCGTCAAAAACAGAGGAGAACGCGCGGTGGAAGCCCGCATCAATTGCTGAGCGGAGCGTCTTGCCGGAAGCAAGCTCTTCCTTTATTCGCTCGGAAACGATAACGTTAGCGTCGACGCCCATACCGATTGAAAGAATGACACCGGCGATACCGGGCAGAGTGAGGGTAAACTGCGGAATGGAAAGAGCCAGAAGCTGACCTACGACCTGCAGCAAAAGAGCGATGCAGGCGACAAGTCCCGGCAGCCTGTAATAGAAGAGCATGAACAGGCAAACGAGCGCGAAGGCAATTTTTCCGGCCAGAACCATGATGTTGAGAGCGTCCGTTCCGAGCGTCGGGCTGATAATATTTGCGTCATTCGCAATCATTGAAAAAGGCAGGGAACCGGAATTGATTTTTGCAGCGAGGTCCTTTGCTGTTGCAAGGTCCTTTTGGTTCGTAATGATTGCATTACCGTCGGTGATCTGATCGTTGACAGTAGGATCGGAAATCAGCGTATCATCCATATAAATGGAAATCTTTTGCTTTACAAGTCTGCCAGTTGCCTCAGAGAACTTTGTTGCGCCGGTGTCCGTAAGCTCGAGGACAACGATATATGACCCGTCCTCCTGACTGATAGAAGCATAGCTCTTGGAAACGTCCTCGCCTTCAAGTACGACGTTCCCGTCGGGGTCCTTGAAGGTCAGAAGGGCGGTTTCGCCGAGCTCTGAGATAGCCTGCTGAGGATCAAAGTCCGCTTCATCGGATTTCCAGGGAAACTTTACTATAACTGAGCCGTTTGTCTCATCGACCGTGACATCGCGGTCGGTGATGTTCTCCGCGTCCATGCGCGTTTCGATGATAGTTTTTGCGGACTCAAGCTCGTCCGCGGTCGGAGAGCGGTTCAGATCCTTTGGTGTATATGTGGCTTCAACGCCGCCACGGATGTCAATGCCGTAACGCATTTCGCTTGCGCCTTTGAGGTCAAGAGAACCTACATGCAGGCCGAAGAATGCAACATACATCAAAGCAGCTGTAATCAAAACCACGAAAAAGAATATATTTTTATTTGATTTCAACTTTATTCCTCCAAAAAACTCTGCCGGCCGTCAAAAATGAAGCTGCGGCTGACAGGATGGTAAAATAAGAAAAAGGATTATTATTGCCCGAAGTCAAAGTCTCTGCCGTATATGCTATAGCATTCCGTCCTTGGCGTGCATAAATTCACAGATTCTAGCGGGACAGGAAAGACTGAAAGAACCGTCCGAAACGCAGTCGGAATATAAGCCGCTTCCGTACGGTACGGTTAAAGCCGAATAATAATCGGAACCTCTGTCATATAGTCGTCTCCCCGACGAAGCCGCGCGATTTGCGCAGAACCTCGGCGATACGCTCTCGACATCCATGTAATCGAGATTGCAGCGATAAGCAAGATTTATGGAGGCGGTTCCGTCAGCCCCGCCTGAAGGCGAGTCCGTGGCAACGGCACTTGCCGGGAGATAAAGCGATAAAAAGGCAAAATTGAGCAGAAAAAACGAGAGAAGCAGTAATAAAAGCAAAAAACGTTTAACAGCAGTGTTTTTTGTCACGTATCATACCTCCCTCAAAATTAGACCCTTGCGTTTACACGACAAAAGGTCCTTATCCATTATAATTAATTTTCGCCCGGTGTCAATAGCCGAGTATTCGGTGAAAAATGCGTTCTGCATAGTCAAATACAGTCGCAGGGAGAGGCAATTGCTCTTTCCGGAGAGTAAAAGATACAAGCGGAGATTGAATTTTTATGTAAATTTTATTATTATGATTTACTATTTATATAAAATGGTATAAAATGCTTAAATACAAGATATCGATTATCGGCAAGCAATTTTTAGCATATGCTGACGAACATTATTCCGGTATGCTGCAATTAAGGCAACAAATCAGGTGCAGTTTTCGTCATACAGTCTAAAACCGTAAGTTCACTTTTTTTAAGAAAGAGGGTAAATGCGAATGAAAAAAAGAGTCATAACCTCGATAATGGCAATAGCTCTGGCTATATCGTTAACTGTTCCGGCTTTCGCCGCAACCTATACAGATTTAACGAATCATTGGGCAAAAACTTATATGGAAGCTCTCGCGGTCGGCGGATATATGAACGGCTATACTGACGGCACAATGAAGCCTGATAAGAATATGACCACCTGCGAAACGCTGACTCTGCTTTCAAGACTGTATTCTCTTGATACTCTGCAGTCTCAGATGATCACGAATGATTATGAAACGATTGCAAAAGCGAATATGCCGAGCTCGGTTGCCTGGGCCTACGGGTACATAGAGGTCTGTCTTGCCGCCGGTATAATTACCGAAAGCGAGCTGAAGAGCATTGATCTTACCGCTAACATCCAAAAGGAGCAGCTGGCAGTTTTCCTTGTCAGAGCGGTTCAGCTCTCCGATGCGGCAGAAAACCTCAAGGACTCCACGCTCACATTTACGGATGTGAGCACGATTTCCTCCGCCTGCGTCGGCTCCGTTGCCGAGCTTGTGACACTCGGGATTGTAAAGGGCGATACAGCTAACAATTTTTCCCCGAAAACAAACGTGACGCGCGCGGTAGTAGCAACAATGGTAGCACGCACGCTTGATTACCTTGAAACGAAGGGTACTACTCTGAGCATAGCGGCTTATGATGGGCTTGCACAGCAGGAGGGGATTATCACAAGCGTCAGCGGCAGCGTAATATATCTCCGCGCTGTTGACGGTCTTACGAGAGCATACACGGTGGCTTCCGGCGCCAAGGTCACGGTCAACGGCGTCGCAAAAACCCTTAGTGTCGTCAGTGCGAACAATTATGCCCTTATCACGACTCAGAACGGCGTAGTAACTAACCTTGCGGTAACAAGCTCCACAAGCGTTGTATGGGTTCAGGGTATCCTAAACTCTACTTCGACGGCAACTTCCTACGGAACGATTTATTTAACACCATACGGCACAACACAATCGGCAAGCTATAGTGTGCCAACCGCAGCGACGATTACAAGAAACGGTTCAAAAGCGACTTACTCTTCGTTAACAAACACCGACTTTGTAACAGTCAAGGTCGAGAACAGCATCGTTACAGAGGTATATGCCGCAACAGGCGACGTTTCGATTGCGGGAACCGTAACATCAATAAATTACGGTACGACCGTTAGCTACACGATTACGGACATTAACGGAACGATATACTGCTTCTCCAGCGCGATAGCGAGTTTGCCGACAATTACAAGAGGCACAAACTCCATCACCTTCGACAGACTTAATGTCGGCAACAAGGTTACGGTTACGATAGATAACTGTGCTGTTACGAATATTAAAATCGAAGGTACCGCGACGACTGCGGCAGGAGAGCTCACTAAAATTACTTCATCGTCCACGGGTACTGTCTGGACAATAAAAAGCAGCACGGGAGCAGAGACTGCGTATACGCTTGATGACGACGCGGCTGTCTATAGCGGAACAACTGAAATTGCGCTCACGGACATCAAAATCGGTGATTCCGTGACCGTAGATGTTTACGATAACGTCATAACCGAGGTACACGTACAAAGCGTTGTATCGTCATCAACCAAAATTACCGGAAAAGTGCTAACCATCGATGCAAATAAGTATCAACTGCTGATACTTACCACAGATGAAAAACTCATATATATCAATATTTCGTCAGCCGTTTCGATAATTAACGCAAAAACAGGCGTCTCCGTTTACTATACATATATACCTGTTAACTCCGAACTCGTTGCATACGGCACATATACTGATACGAGGACGTTTGCTGCAAAGTCGATAATAATCGAATAGCTCCGACAAAAAACCGCCCGGATGCTGAAAAGTACCGGGCGGTTTCACTATGCCTTTTTTGTTTAGAATTCCTCGTAAACGTCAGGGTTCTGGTTTTTTGTCATGCCGTCCGCTCTCGTAAGCGCGTTTATTGCGCTCATTTCGGCATCTGTCAGCGAAAAATCGAAAATTTCAAAATTCTCGCGCAGATGTCCGACAGACGAAGCCTTCGGGATCGGCAGCGCGCCGAGCTGCGTGTGCCAGCGCAGTATGACCTGCGAAACGCTCATTCCGTGAGCTTTGGCGACCTCAATTATCGCAGGCTCCGAAAGAACGCTGTTCGCGCGCCCGAGAGGGCTCCACGACTCCGTTACGATGCCGCGCTCCGCGTCGAATGCGCGCTGTTTCTGCTGATTGAAATAGGGGTGCAGCTCGATTTGGTTCACACTCGGCAGAACGCCCGTTTCTTTCTCGAGACGCTCAAGATGATTCGGCAGAAAGTTACACACGCC
>Ga0074193_1001839_pt1 | contig 22590 bp, 24 predicted proteins | sample EPASupsiteHSE605_FD_64523 | JGI IMG/M metagenome (GOLD analysis project Ga0074193, IMG submission 64523) | Bioremediated contaminated groundwater from EPA Superfund site, New Mexico - Sample HSE6-05 | ecosystem: Environmental > Aquatic > Deep subsurface > Groundwater > Contaminated ... | reverse complement strand
GAAGGAATATGAACCAGACATGGCGGGATCGCTTACTGCTGTTTGGGTTAATTGTGCTTGCCTGGGAGGCGGCCACCCAATGGTTTAAGCTACTGGATCCTTTTTTGTTTCCTTCACCGCAGCAGGTCATCCGTCTTTTGGTAGAAGACCGGGCGGTATTTGCAAAAGGTTTTATTAGTTCAGCGTACCTGCTGTTGTCGGGATACCTGCTGGCTGTGGTAACAGCCATACCGCTCGGGTTATTGGTAGGCTGGAACATTCGTCTCAATACGGCCTTGGAGCCGCTGACAAATTTACTGGGGCCGATACCGCCGATTGTGTATATCCCGTATGCCATCGCCGTGTTGCCTAACTTTAAAGCAGCGTCCGTGTTTGTGATTTTTGTAGGAGCCTTCTGGCCATTATTCATTAATACAGTATCCGGCGTACAGTCGGTCGAAAAAGGGTTGATTAATTCCGCGCGGACTTTGGGTGTCAGTCCATGGACGATGTTAACACGCATCCTGTTTTTCGGGGCGCTGCCCCAAATCTTAACCGGCGGCACTGTTAGTTTGGTGTTAGCATTTATTCTGTTGACAGCAGCCGAGATGATTGGTGCAACAGCAGGGCTGGGCTGGTATGTGAAATATTTTTCCGATTTTGCAGATTATTCCCGTGTAGCGGCAGGTATTCTGGTTATTGGATTGGTCGTATTGGGGATTATGTTTTTTTATCGGCGGCTGACGAACTATTTACTACGCTGGCGATAATAAAAAGCCGTTACTCAAAACACATAGTTCGTTTTTAGCTTAGTTGCATTAGGAGGGATAGCCGTATGGCTGAGAGAAAATTTTGGGACCAGGGATTGGAAACACAAAGCAGAACGGACTGGGAAGCATTACAATTGCGGTTACTGATCAAACATCTGCGTCAGGCCTATGCAGGTTCTGCCTATTATCGTACGCCTGGTATTTAGGAGAGGCCGCCCGCAAAGAGGGGCTTGATCCTGCCCGCGGACCCGGCGCAAAAAAAATAGGTGTGCGGTAGAATAGAAACATAAAAACCATAAAAACCATATTTACTTTATGATAATTCTGAGGTATGATAAAATTAAGTTAATAAATTGAGAAGCTGATTAGACAACTAAAGGCTAAGGATTCTTCCTTAGCCTTTTCACGTATTAAACGCCTTGTCTCAAGGCCTCTGTGGACATTTGCAAGGAGGACGGGTATATGACTGTAATGCTGGTCGGGGCTGATATTCTAGGAAACATTATAAAGAATCTCCAGGACTTAGGGTTTGAAGATGTTTTTCATGTTTCTGGACGAAACGTAACGGAAAACCGTAAAAACAAAATCCCTACATCGGTGCAGTGTGTGGTTGTTTTTACCGATTTTGTCAATCACAATACGGCTGGAAACTTTAAAAAGATGGCCAAAGCACAGCATTTACCCGTTGTGTTTGCAAAGCGTTCCTGGTGTTCGTTACGGGAGAAACTAGCCGGATTAAAGTTACTTGCTTAGAGTTACCTGATGATATATAGAAACAAGGGATATCATGGCGAAGAATGAGGATCGCGATGATATCCCTTGTTTTTCTAAATCCGGCCTTGACGGGGAAAGTAAGGTATGTTATTTTATGAATATATAAACTCATAAAATCCTATAAGAATATATGGATTTACCGAGATTTACAGGACAATAGCTCGTTTCACGAAATAGGAGTTAAGTTTGTTTTTTACAGAGAACGAAGAAACACAAAAAAGATATAGGAGTGAAATTATGGTTACAGTTAAAGTAAACGGAAAAGATATAATTTTTGAAAAGGAAGTTAGTGTAAACGAGTTATTGGAAGTACAAAAGGTAGAAATGAAAGATTACGTTACTGTACAAATTAACGATGAGCTGATGGACAGAAGCGACTTTGAAGATATTTTTGTACGTAACGGTGATGTTGTAGAGTTTCTTTACTTCATGGGAGGGGGAACGCTATGAGTTTTACAAATGAGCAATTGGAAAGGTATTCAAGACATATAATCCTGAAGGAAGTGGGGGCCAAAGGTCAGAAAAAGCTGTTAGGAGCTAAGGTGCTGATTATCGGCACCGGTGGCCTTGGTGCTCCAGCTGCCATGTTTTTAGCGGCGGCAGGAATTGGCACGATTGGCCTGGTTGATTTTGATGCGGTAGAGCTATCGAATCTGCAGCGTCAGATCATTCATTTGACCAAGGATGTTGGCAAACCAAAGGTTCAATCCGGTCAAGAAACTATTCATGAAATGAACCCCGATGTAAATGTAGTAACTTATCAGGAATGGGTCAGTGCGAATAATATTACGGATATCATAAAGGATCAAAATTATGATTTTATCATTGACGGGACCGATAACTTCCCTGCAAAATTTCTAATTAATGACGCTTGCGTACTAACGGAAAAACCTTTCTCTCATGCCGGGATTATCAGATTTCAGGGGCAGACTATGACCTATCTGCCTGGAAACGGTCCATGTTACCGGTGTGTTTTTAACTCTCCTCCACCCCCGGATGCCGTCCCCACTTGTAAGCAGGCAGGCGTACTGGGTGTGATGGGAGGCATCATTGGTACGATACAGGCTACGGAAGCTATTAAGTATGTACTTGGAGTGGGGGAATTGCTTAATGGGTACCTCCTAACCTATGACGCCCTAAAAATGGAGTTCAGGAAGGTCAAACTACCTAATAATAAGAAGTGTCAGGTTTGTGGAGATGATCCCACAATCAAGGAACTGATCGATTATGAGCAGCCAGCGTGTGAATTGAAACGCTAAACGAATAATTTGAGGGAGTAGGGAGTACAAAACGGGAGAAGGTGTTAAGTTTGATTATTTTGAAGAGGACCCAGTATGAAGAGATCTTGCATCATGCGCTTATTGCTGCTCCCAACGAGGCTTGTGGTTTATTGGGAGGCAGGATCGAAGGAGAACAGAAGATTGTGGAAAGGGTCTATCCGCTAACTAATTTAGATAACAGTCCTGAGCATTTTACGATGGATACTAAAGAACAATTCAGTGCGGTGAAAGATATGCGCAGCAATGGTTGGGTAGTATTGGGAAACTTCCATAGCCATCCCGAGTCACCTTCACGTCCGTCAGAGGAAGATAAAAGGCTCGCTTTTGATGTAGAGGCAAGTTATCTAATTCTATCGTTACAGGAGCAGGATCAGGCAATTTTAAAAAGCTTTAGAATACAAAAACACGTAGTAAGCGAAGAGCGGATTACGATTGTGGAGGGGGCAGAGTAATGGCTCAGGTTAACTATAAAGAATTAAAAAAAGGCGGCTTTATGAAGCAGGTCCAAAAGGACCGGTTTTCTTTAAGGATAAGGCTGGCGGGGGGGCAAATAGAGGCTGACCAGTTGAAGAAGGTATATGAAATTGCCCAAAGATATGGTCAGGGATATGTGCACTTGACTTCACGCCAGAGTATCGAGATACCGTTTATTAAACTGGCGGACGTAGATGTAGTTAAACAAGAATTGGCCCAAGCGGGTCTACAGCCTGGGGCCTGCGGCCCGCGGGTGAGGACTATAACCGCCTGCCAGGGGTCTACAATTTGTCCTAGTGGGCTTATTGATACAACAGAGCTTGCCAAGGAATTTGACCAAAAATATGGAGGAAGAGAGCTACCGCATAAATTTAAGTTAGGGATCACGGGTTGTGGCAACAACTGTTTGAAGGCGGAAGAAAACGACCTCGGTGTAAAAGGTGGAGTGAAGCCTAATTGGCTGGACAGCAAATGTAATTTCTGCGGTCTATGTGAGGCTGTATGCCCTACTCAGGCCATAAAAGTTCAAAAATCGGATAAGCAGCTTTTGTTTAAGGACCAGGAATGCAATTACTGTGGGAAATGTGTTAAAGCCTGTCCTGTAGAGGCATGGGAAGGGCAGAGCGGCTTCATCGTGTCCTTTGGCGGATTGTTCGGAAAGCGAATTGCGGTTGGCAAGCAGTTGCTGCCTATTTTGTTTTCCAAAGATAATCTGCATAAAGTGGTGGAAATAACACTTGAGTTTTTCAAAAAACATGGAAAACAGAGCGAAAGATTTGGAAATACGCTGGACCGGGTTGGTTGGGAGCTATTGAAAAAGGAATTGCAGGAGGTAAAATGAGCGGGGAAAAAGCAGACGCATTTGTAGATATAACTGACGTAGTATGCCCGATTACCTTCGTAAAGGCTAAAGTTGCGATTGAGGAGCTGGAAGACGGGCAAATCCTTGAAATCAAGATGAATGAGGGCGAACCCATCCAAAATGTACCCAGAAGCTTTAAAGAAGAGGGCCATAAGGTCATCGGGGTAGAAAACGGCGGAGACGGTACGTATACAGTTTTAGTGGAAAAGGGCGGTTTGGAATGAAATTTAATACAATGCTACTGCATGGTAATTTCACCTCCGATGAACGAACCGGTGCAACCACAACGCCCATTTATCAATCGACGGCTTTCGAACATAAAACGGCCGAGGAACTGGAAAACATCTTTAAAGGAACCGCAGCGGGCTACATCTATACGCGGATCAACAACCCCAGCCTTGATGCCTTTGAAAAACGTATTACATTGCTGGAAGGCGGGGTTGGTGCCATCGCCTGCGCTTCGGGTATGGCGGCGGTTACGCTTGCGGTGATGAATATCTTAAAGAGTGGAGAAGAAATCGTATCCGGGAGCGGTATCTTCGGTGGAACATTTTCGTTGTTCAAATGTCTGGAGGAATTCGGTATTACAACCAGATATGCCAAAGATAACGATGTTCGAAGTTTTGAAGCCTGTATCAATGAAAAGACCAGACTGATTTTTGTCGAAACAATCGGCAATCCTAAGCTGGATGTACCTAATATCAGTAGTTTGTCAGAACTTGCCCACCAGAAGGGTATACCTCTCATTGTAGACAATACTGTCACTACACCCTATCTGATCAAACCGATCAAACTGGGGGCGGACATCGTTGTACACTCCACTTCCAAATATATAAACGGCGGAGGCAACTCCATCGGTGGTATCATTATTGATAGTGGTAAGTTTAAATGGAATTTCGAAAAATTTCCCGCGCTTGGGGATTTTAAAAAGTTTGGCGTATTCATCTATTTGGCGAAGCTACGTAAAGGAATCTTTAAAGACTTCGGAGCATGCATGGCTCCGTTTAATGCGTATCTGAGCAGTATCGGACTGGAGACCCTCGGTCTGCGCATGGACAGATTATGTGAAAATGCCCATAAACTCGCGGTGAGTCTGCAGCAGCATAACAGGGTATTGTCGGTAAACTATCCCGGACTGGAAGATAATGCATATTACAGCATTGCAAAACAACAATTTGGCGGGAAGTTTGGCGCGATTATAACCATTAGGGTAGGATCTAAGGAGAATGCCTTCGAGGTCATAAATAGCCTTAAATATGCATCAAACTTGGCAAATATCGGAGATGCGCGGACGTTAGTGATACACCCAGCTTCTACGATCTATGCAACCAACAGTCAGCTTGAGCAGGAAAACGCCGGTGTATATGAAGACTTAATAAGGATAAGTGTTGGGTTGGAGGATATCGAGGATATTGAAGAAGACTTCCGGCAGGCACTAAGCAGAATATAGGGAATAGACCTTGTTGAAATTTTACTTAACAGAGTAGGCTGATTAGAGAACTAAAGGCCCCAGAAGTTTTAAAGTGACTTCTAGGGCCTTTTTTGGTAGAAAATAACGCTTTACGCAGGAGGTTAAGCATACGTGTGAAACCGGCATGATACAGCTCGCAAATCTTTACAAGAGATCGTGGTGTACGAATCTTATTAAAATGGAGGCCTAATCGAAATATAATCAATCAGCGCATGATACCTAAAAGCTGCGGTAAAAACATACTAACATTAAAAGGACTTACCATGGTAAGTCCTTTTAATGTTAGTTATTTTCGGGTTGCTGTTGTTGCCATCTCGGGCCGGGGCCGTTGCCGGAACAGCCGCCCCTCATTCCAGGGCCTTTGCCCATCATGCCGGGGCCGACAAAGCCTTGGTCAATCCGTTCGTTCATTCGGGTGATACGCTGGTCAGCTTGTTCTTGGGTCAGGTTGCCGAATTCGACTTGTTTTTGGATAACTTGCTTCTGGACTTCAAACATTTGTTTTCTAAGGTCGGTCATTTGATTTAAGAGCGGGGCCAGCTCTTGTTTTTGCGTTTCGGTTAGATTTACCTGATTGCGGCCGAAAGGTGGCAGGTTAGCCGGAGTGGCGGCACTTACTATGGCCACGGCGAAGGCCAACACCAACAGACCGACCACCGCGATGAGAAGGTTTCTTTTCATACTATCCCTCCTAAAATATTGGTAATCCGTTGGTTTTCCCAACTGAGTTTAGTATATCTAAGAAGTGGGGCAAAAGTATGAAGAATTTGTGACAAAAGTGTGAAATTTAATGGCTTGGGGAGCACTAAAAATATAGGGTAAATGCCATAGTATGTTTATAGGTAGGGGCTTTTAGCTTTATGCTAAGGGAAACCGAATAACGATTTTAGTACCTTGCCCCACCTGGCTGGTGACCGTCATCGCTGCATGATGCAGCTCGATAATTTGTTTGGCGATGGCTAACCCCAGGCCGGTGCCGCTGTCATCCCGACAATGGGATTTATCAACTTTATAAAACCGTTCCCAAATGTAGGGCAAGTCTTCGGCCGGAATTCCAGCGCCGGTGTCGGTAACTTCCAACACTACCGCATCACCGTTGGCAAAGGTGTTGACAGTTACTGCCCCGCCGGAGGGTGTGTATTTTAGGGCATTATCCAAGAGGATTAATAAAAGTTGGGTGATCCGATCACCGTTGCCCAGAATGGCGGGAATGGGTTCTTCGGTATCAGCCACCAGGTGGATTCCTTTTTGTTCTGCTTGCAGTTTTTGCATCTGCACCACGCTGTCGACCAGCGCAGGTAGCGGTATTTTCTCTTTGTCGTCGGCATCCTTGCCCGATTGAAGCCGGCTTAGATCCAGTAAATCGTTAATCAGGCGATCCAACCGCACCGTTTCGTCCCGCATTAGGCGATAGTATCTTTTAAGGTGTGTGGATTCGTCGATTGTTCCGTCCAACAGCGCTTCGTTATAACTACGGATAATCGTCAACGGCGTTCTCAGTTCATGGGATACATTGGCCACAAAATCGCGTCGCAGCTTTTCCATTTTATGCAGTTCAGCAATATAACCGGCCAAATCCCTGGCTAGGGAATTAAGCGCCAAGCCCAGGCGTCCTATCTCGTCAGTGGTTTCCACATTGACCAGGGTGTTATAATCGCCCCGCGCCATGGCGTCGGCCGTTTCCTGCATGGCTTTGAGCGGGCGTACGATTTTACGGGTGAGATAATTGACCACGCATAGGGCCAATAGGGCGGACAGGAGGCCCGCACTGCCTACATAATAGTAGATGCGGTGCATGAAGGCGTCGATGCCTGCCACTGGCGCATGCAGCAGCACTGCTCCGCCGACCTGTCCATTCGTCAAGATGATAGGAACGGCTACAACTAGCATTTTTTCTCCATAATAAGGGCTGTTAAAAGACTTTGTCCAAGTTTTCCTGTTAATAAATACCGGATCAAGTTCATCAATAATCGCGCGTATACCGCCCTGGCCCTGCAAGCCCATGCCCGGGTGCCCGAAGCTGCCTGGACCGGGTCCGCCGTTCATGCGCCAGCCAGGGCCTCGGTCCATACCCATACCGGACATATTAATCATGCGGCGGGATGCGTCCAGTACCCATATACGTGCGTCTAGGTAGCTGTCAGCACTGGACAAGAAAGCGTCCAGGTCAGCAAAACTGCCGGTTTCGGCATGAGATTTTTGCAAGGCGTCGGCCAGCTCCGTTCCCTTGACAATCAGTTGCTCCTGCTTGGCCGCCAATGTTTGTTCTTTGATAAGGGCTGATACTCCCACTAGGACGCCGCCTAATAGGACGATGATAACCAGCATAAAGCTAAATAATAATTTAAACTGCAAGGACTGTTTCATGAGCGTACCTCGAAGCGGTAACCTACGCCCCAAACTGTCTGAATATCCCAAGGGGAAGTCTCCTTTGCGCTAAGTTTCTGCCGGAGGCGTTTGATATGGCTATCGACTGTGCGGGTTTCGCCGCAGTAAGTATACCCCCACACCTTTTCCAACAGTACTTCCCGGGAGAAAGTCCGCCCGGGGTGAGAAGCCAGACACCATAACAGCTCCATTTCCTTTGAGGTTAGGGGGACAGTTTGGCCAGAAGTAATAATGGTATGTTCGCTAATGTTGACTTCCAGATCGGTAAAGTGCAAGACATTGGCTTTCGTAAATCCGCAGTCCGGCACCCGCCGTAGCACGGCGTTGACCCGGGCCACCACCTCGCGGGGGTTAAAGGGCTTGGTTATATAATCGTCAGCTCCTAACTCTAGTCCCATGATCCTGTCCTCATCTTCGCCGCGAGCTGTGAGCATGATGATGGGCACACGGGAAAACTTACGAATTTGCCGGCACACTTCAATACCATCAAGCACTGGCATCATGATATCTAAGAGAATCATACTAGGTTTGAACTGCTCCACCTTGCGAATGGCTTCGACACCATCGGCGGCTTCCTCAACAATAAAGTTCTCTTTGCAAAAGTATAGTGCTAATATCTCTCTGATTTTAATGTCATCATCAACAATTAAGATGGTCTGTTCCCGCATCACAACGCCTCCTTGACGGACTACTAAGTATACTTATTATACTGTAAAGGGGTGTCGGAAGTATGACACAAATGTGAAAAAAGTGTGAAATGCATTTTCTCAGATAATGTGGGGATTGATTTTTCATCCTGGTAACTCTATTGACACTGTTAACGATTCCCACAATATTATTCTTTTAGGGCACAGTCTGGGAGGATGTATTGCTTCAAATGTGGCAGGCCTCGACAAATGTTTTGATCATCCATGGTACAAGCGATGCTGAAACGCCTTTAATAAATGCCCACTTTTATGAACTTGCGCTTAGTGACAGACTGCACGGCCTGCATAAAGTAAAGCTAATTGATGGTGCCGACCATACTTACAATACACCCCAATGGGAGCAGGAAGTCATCGAGACGACCTTACACTGGCTAAAGACGATTTAGTTTAATAATTAGCCGAAAAATGTTAATTATATACTAAATACCTCTAGTAAATAATAAATCAAAGTATTATAATCTATATAGATTATAATACTTTGATTTATGGAGGCGGGGGGGCGAAAAATGTGTACAATGACACAGTGCTTGACTACTTCTCAAATCCCAGAAACGTGGGAGAAATTAAAGATGCGGACGGTGTAGGCAGTGTAGGGAATCCTGTAGACGGGGATAAGATAAAAATATATATAAAGATCAAAGACGACACACTAGCTGATGTTAAGTTTAAAACCTTCGGCTGTGCCGCAGCAATCGCGGCAAGTAGCATGGTGACAGTGATGGCCATTGGGAAAACGCTTACAGAGGCGCTTCGGCTTACAAATGAAGATGTGGCAGAAGCTTTAGGCGGGTTGCCGCCTAATAAATTGCAGTGCTCAAATATTGCAGCCGATGCGCTACATAAAGCCATCGAAGAGTATCTGGCTAATCAACGATAGAGATTAAATATATCCAAAGCAGTCAGTGGTATTGAGTTGACACCGGTTGTCTCGATGCCGGCTTTATCTGAAGAGTTCACTTTCTCTAGATTAATAATGGGGAGATGGTGCAGTGATATTAACGAGGGAACAGATAAATAGATATTTAAGGCATATTATAATACCAGAAATAAGTGGTCAGGGTCAGAAAAAAATGTTGGAGTCATCAGTTTTTATATGTGGTGAGAATGTAAAGGCTGTTGCCCCGGCCGCGTATTATCTTGCCGCATCAGGTGTGGGCCGAATATACTGTCATTTTCATGACGCTGAGGGCTTTGACACGCTATTTGACAACATACGCGATTTGAACGGCGACGTCTCAATCGAACTTTCAGACGGCGGGAATAGCGATTTTCGGATTTTTTTAGGCAGACCCGAGTTTATGCTTAAAATGAAAAAACGAATTTGTAATGGTTTTGTACCTTCCATAATAGCTCTTTATAGCGGATGGAAGGGCGGTATAGAAGTTTTTAGGAATATGGATGGTTTAAGTTCATTCTTATCGAAGCTAGTAGCGGATGATCTGACATCAGACGTTAATACTCAAGACGACAGTATACATGGGGAGATATTTTCAACTTGCCTTTTAGGTGGGCTGAGCGCCATGGAAGTCATAAAACTAGCACTTGATATCGGGGAAACAGCGAATGATTTCTTATGCTTCGATTTGCTATCTATGGAATTTGTCAAGGTGCGGGACGAGGAGCTGAAACATACGTTACATGAGCTGTCTGCCGGGAAACGGATAGTTGGACCGGTAGTTAGACTTGAGGACCGCAAGGTGTTGATTGTGGGGACGGGGGGGCTCGGATCTCCTGTGGCATATGCGCTTGCATTAGCAGGTGTAGGTACAATCGGCCTCATGGATTATGATAATGTTGAAATAAGCAATCTTCAACGACAAATAATTCATGCTACGTCAAGGATCGGAATGCCGAAGGTAGAATCTGCAGCGGTGTTTTTGAAAAAAATCAATCCTCGTCTTCAGATAAACAGCTACAACACCAGTTTAAGTAAGGAAAATGTTTTTGAGATCATCGAAGGCTATGATGCCGTAGTTGATGCACTTGATAATTTTCCAACCCGTTTTCTTTTAAACGATGCCTGCTTCTTTGCAAAAAAACCGATAATAGATGCGGGTGTCATCAGATTTGACGGCACATGCATGACCATTTTAAATCCGGGAGGTCCTTGCTACCGCTGCAGATTTCCTGATGTTCCATCGCCAGGCAGTACCCCATCATGTTCTGAATCCGGCGTACTTGGTCCGATACCGGGGATCATGGGCTTTCTTCAGTCAGCCGAAGTTGTAAAGTTATTATCGGGCCAGGGTAATCTATTAAGCGATAGGATTATTTTCTTTGACGGCTTATTTTTTGATTTCTGTACCATAAAAATGAGCAGGAAAAGTAATTGCCCCTTATGTGGCAAAGAGCCTACTATCCGTGAGCTTCAGGAATACGTCTTCATGTGCACGGATCCTGCAAAAGCATAGCAAATAAAACAAAGAGGCAGAAAGCTGATTACAGGTTTCTGCCTCTTTGTTTTTATATAATAAATCTATGGATATTATATAAATTTTCGTTGACTAAAATGGGTTTTCGGTCTAAAATACAGTTTATACTTTATGAAAAGGAGCAAAATTAATGGTTAAAGTTAAAGCAATTTTAGTGGCGGTATTACTAATGGTTACGGTGATTATCGCTACCGGCTGTAACAGTACAGGTGCGAAGATGGCGACAATTGAAACAGTGGATATCACTGCTGAACAAGCTTTGCAGATGTGGCAGAACAAAACGGCGATCATTATCGATGTGCGTACCCCGACTGAATACCAGGAGGGCCACATTCCTGATGTGGCAAATATTCCGCTAGATCAGATAACTAACCGAATGAGTGAAATACCCAAGGATAAAAATGTATTGCTAATTTGTCGAAGTGGCAAACGCAGCGGTCAGGGGACGAGCTTGCTACGCAATAATGGATTTAATAACGTTCACAACATTACTGAGGGCATGAACGGGTGGACGGGTCCAGTGGTTAAATAATAAATTTATAAATCAAAATGAGTTAGGGAATGTTCCCTAACTCATTTTTGTGTGCGAGGTCTACGATCAACAAATGTGAGGTGACTTAGGAAAATACGTCAGGACCTGAGCATAGGCTTTGAAGGATTTTGGTTTGAATTAAAGAACGTTTAGTTATAGAATAGTTCTCAAGGGTTGGTGCTTGGAAAGGGGAAACTGCGGCCACCTTAATTTTAGAATGTATCCAGTAGATAAGGACAGCCGGCTATCGAATAAATAATGGGGGCATGTCAGGTGCAGAAGATCGAACTGCAAAAAGAAGCTCGAAAGGATGCGGTCGAGGACCTAATAAAGTTCTTCTGGGACGAAAGAAGTGAAGAAATCAGCGAATTTCATGCTGGGAGGATGCTTGATTTTATGATAGAGCATATTGGGCTCTATATTTATAACCAGGCAATTGGTGATGCATATAAACTAATGTGCGAAAAAGTGGATGATTTATATGGATTGGAAAAGCGGCGCTTTAGATAGTGAAATAGTTAGCATAAGTTTAACGATTTACTTAATTCAAAAATTTCATTTTGATGTAACGCTTTTGCCACAAATAAGGTTAAGTTCTCGGTCAAATCAACATCTACGGTGTTTTTAAGCAGTTTGCCATTTTCGTCCGTAAGCAATCTAACTATTGGTCGGGACTGCAATTTTGGCAAAACCTTTGTTACAACTGCAAATTCTCCACTACTCAACTGGACCGTTGTACCGATGGGGTAGATCGCGACATGTGCCAGGAAAATGTTTAGAATATCTCTGTCAACATACGTGTCGGCGAGGGTCATCAGTATCTCATAAGCCTCATGCGGCAGCAAACCCTTGCGATGAGGCCTATCGGAAATCAAAGCGTCGAATATATCGGCGACGGCCGTGATACGGGAATATTCATGGATTTGCTGGCCTTTTAAATTACGTGGATATCCTTTGCCATCGAAGCGTTCGTGATGTTGAAAGGCGATATGTGAGGCCGGCGTTGATAAATCTCTAACTTTACGTATAACATCAAAAGCAATTTCTGGGTGTGTCTGCATTACTGTTATTTCTTCTTGGGATAACTTTTTTGCGTTAGTTAAAATCTGACTGGGAAGCATGGTCATGCCTAAGTCATGCAGTAACACACCTAAAGCCAGATCATTTAGTTTAGTTTCGTTATACCCCATGCAAACAGCTGTTAAAACAGCTAGGATACAAACGTTTACCGAGTGACCAAATACATAATCTTCATAAGTCCGCATATCCAAAAGGTGAATCATCGAATCGCGATTATGGATAATCTCTGCAACCAGTGACCTGGTAAGTAACGATAGCGCTGCTACGTCAAGGGCTTGGGTTTTATGGAATTTATTAATAGTAGCCTGTAATGTTTTAACTAATTTAACGCGAGTGTCTTCTTTAACCAGTTCCGGTATATCCAAATTTTCGTACAAGGGGTTACTAATATAGAGAGACCCTACACCTAATGTTTGTATTTTTGTTATATTTGGACTGGTGAGTTCTGTCCCCGCTCTAATTAATAGTGCTCCGATGGAACTATAAATATTGCTTGCTACGACCATACCTGGTTGAAGAAAAGATACAGTAATTCGTTGCAATGTTTTCCACTCCTTAGTCAGGATGTTATTATAATTTAAGTCTATTAGAAAATTTTATCGCTTTGTTAAGAAAATAGATAGAGGCTAAAGTCCTAGAAAAGATAGGACAATGTCGAAAAAGTGAGGTTTGCAATATATATATAGCAGCTGCTATATGCAATAATTCTTTTTAAATTTAGATGAGAATCGGAGGAATTAATATGGATGATGCTACTAACTGGCACTATGAGTTGCTTGGTTTAAAGGTAGTCGAAGAATTACAAAAAAATCTTTTTAATGCTGCATTTTATAAGACAACCCAGGCTGTTGTAGAAGAACTTTTATCGACGATTCCGCAGAATGCTACGATTGGGGTAGCTGGTTCATGGACTATACAAACATTAGGCTTGGTTGAGCTATTCGAGGCCAGGGGGAATACTGTTTTTTATCACCATAAGCCGGGTTTAAGCCCTGAAGAAGTCTTGGAAGTACGGCGTAAACAACTCACCTGTGATGTGTTTCTAACGAGTACGAATGCAATTACAGTGGATGGTAGACTTGTGAATACAGATGGAATCGGTAACAGAGTAGCGGCGATGATTTTTGGCCCGCGAAAGGTGATTGTTCTTGTTGGACGTAACAAAATTGTAAAGGGCATCGAAGAAGCACAGGAGCGAATTAGGACAATTGCCGCGCCTTTAAACAGCAAAAGGTTAAATCGCCCTAATCCTTGTGTTCAGGAAGGTCTCTGTATGGATTGCCAAGGGCCAACAAGAATATGTAATGTCACCACGGTATTGCACAAACGTCCGCCGCAAACCGATCTTCACGTTTGGCTGATTGGAGAGGATTTAGGCTTTTAAATAGGATTAAGAGTAAAGTCGGTAAAAAAGTTAAGTATCTGACGGGAAAGTGCAGTGAAAGTAAGTTATGTTATCGACGACGAAGGAGGACACCCGTTGAGCACGTCAATACGTAACGGTAGCATAGCGATTATGTTATTTGGCTTAGTTTTAGTTGGGGCCGTATGGTTTGGCCTGTATAACAAACTGCACAGCGAACAACAATTAGTAATAAATAGTGCAGTCAAAAATATGGCGAATTTAACGCGCGCTTTTGAAGAGCATACGCTGAGAACCATTAAAAGTGCTGATCAAACTGTGCTGCTTTTAAAATATCAGTACGAGAAAGAGGGACGGGCGTTGGATATTTCCCCGTACGTACGCGGTGGAAAGCTCTGGACCGAGACCTTTGTTTTGCTGAGTATTGCTGACGAAAACGGAGATTTGATCATCAGCAATCAAACACCGTTTGTAGCTTCTAACATGAAGGATCTCGAACATTTCCTGATTCATCAGAAAACGGACAGTGGGCATTTGTTTATCAGTCAGCCCGTATTAGGACGGTCTTCCGGAAAATGGTCTATTCAAATGACCCGACGTATCAATAAGCCAGATGGTTCCTTTGGGGGAGTAGTAGTTGCCTCGGTGGACCCATTATACTTTACCAGTTTTTACAAGCAGGTAGATTTGGGGGAACAATCGTCCATCGGCTTAGTTGGGCGGGATGGTATTGGACGGGCATGGCAGTCGGATCGCGGTTTTGGATTCGGACAGGATCTGATAAAAAACACCTCTGCTGTAATAGAGCAACTGTCGGTTAGCGAAGCGGGTAATTATATTGGTCGATGTCCTATTGACGGAGCTAAAATGCTATATAGCTATCGAGCCTTGCAGGAATATCCCATGGTGGTGCTTGTGGGGATAAGAGAAGCGGAAGTTCTGGAAGATTTCTACAAGCGGAGGGCAAACTATCATCAAGTTGCTTTTTTCTTATCTATATTAATTATTGTTGGTGCGGTCGGGTTAACTTTGAATCTTGCCGAACGGAAACGCATCGAAAGAGAAATGGCTCGATTGGAAAAGCTTAATCTTGTGGGCGAGATGGCCGCAAGTATTGCACATGAGATCAGGAATCCAATGACTACAGTTAGGGGATTTCTACAAGTTATTGCCCAGAAAGATCATGAATATCGCGAGTTCTTTGACATCATGATCGAGGAATTAGATAGGGCCAATGCTATTATTTCAGAATACTTAGCATTGGCTGTGACCAAAATTACCTTAAGGTCAAAAGTGGACATAAACGCAGTCATTGGAATACTGGCTCCGCTTATCGAGGCAGATGGGTTAAAAAACAATATCTCCGTAATCTTTAATCTCGAAAAAACCCCCCATATTTTAATTGACGAGAAAGAGTTTCGGCAATTATTATTAAACCTGGTAAGAAATAGCTTCGATGCCATGAAACGAGGAAAATGCTTAATAATTAAAACTTATCAAAACGAGTATGGCGAGGTTGTGCTGTTGGTTCAAGATCAAGGCGCTGGTATTTCAGCCGTTATTAAGGAGAGAATCGGAACCCCCTTCTTTACTACCAAATCTTCAGGAACTGGCCTGGGCCTTGCGGTGTGCTACAGTATTGTCGCTCGGCATCAGGCTACAATTAGTTATGAAAGCGATAACAACGGCACGACTTTTTATGTTAAATTCAAACAATATAAGGAGTGATGTCAGAAATATGCCAGAACAATGGACGCCAAAATATTAGTGCGGCTGGGGTGCGTATTATTGAAAGATAATCGAAATATTTGTATTAGGTGTAAATATTACTATATTACCTGGGATAACTCCTTTCCATATGGATGCAAGGCTATGGGCTTCAAGAGCAAATTAATGCCTTCTATAGCGACAAGGAAGGCATCGGGACAGCAATGCTTATCATTTATGGAAAAGGAGCATGACCCTCGTTAGGACAAAAGAAATCAAATAAAGCACCATTCTACCTTAGAATGGTGCTTTATTTATAGTATAAAAAAATAAGCCTGTTCATAAATAAACCCAAGATGTCGTTATTTAATATGTCCAAACCTGCTGGTCGCAGGTGGGCTTCCTAGATAGGCATTTGCCATCCACTCTTAGGTGGCTCGACAGCTGCATAACATTAAAATCCCTATATATAAAAGTAGGTTGGACATATCAAATTTAACGTGCACCCCAGGCCGTATTTGTTGTAACAGTTGTTATGATAGCACATAATCAAGACAAATTGCAAAGTCATTAAAGGCCGGTTGTATCCGGGTTTTAATGCTATAAGCGGTACAGCTTCGTTATACAGATGAACACTGCTATATGCTATCAAATATATTGGAGACTTGGTGCGAAAATGTTGCATAACAAATCGAGTCTTTTTTTGTAAAGTTTTGTTTCTTTAAGTAAATATTAGGGGGAACTTGTCCATAGTATGTGTTATAATTAAATCCAAATATTCAACGGAATAAATTATTGAGAGATTTCTGGGGTGCTAACTTTGGAATGAAAAAAGCTTGTTAAACGTAAATCTCTGAATGAAAGGAGAAATTTATGCAAAAACGGTTTGCTGATTTGGTGGATATCCAAGCCCTACAACAATTGATGGATAGTCTCCATGCTGCGATAGGTATTACATCGGCTTTGGTAGACAAAGATTTAACCGTTTTAACGGCGACGGGATGGCAAGATATTTGTACAAAATTCCATCGTGTTAACCCTGAGACTCTGCAGAAGTGTAAACAAAGTGATAGTTATATCGCCGAAAACATATACCGAGGTTCATATGTAGGGTATCGGTGCCAGAATGGTATGCTGGATTATGCATGTCCAATTATCATCGAAGGCGAGCATTTAGCAACGCTTTTTATTGGACAGTTTTTCTCGGAAGCACCGCAGGAAGAATTTTTTCGACAACAAGCAAAAAAATATGGGTTTGATGAAGAGGCGTACATCGCTGCTTTAAGGAAAGTACCGATCCTAAAAGAAACACAAGTGGAGCTTTGTTTAAAGTTCTTTGCGCAGCTTGCAAAACTGATGGCGGACATGGGGCTGAGAGGCGTTAAACAGCTAGAGATTAATAATTTTCTACAGAGCTTAATTGATGCTATTCCTATTCCGGTTTTTTACAAAGATATCAATGGAGTTTACCAAGGCTGTAACCGTGCTTTCGAAGAGTTTCAGGGAAAGCCTAAAAAAGAAGTTATCGGTCGTACAGTTTACGATCTGGCCCCTCCAGAGCTAGCAAAAAAATACGAAGCAATGGATGCTGAATTATTTCGTAATCCGATAGTGCAAATATATGAATATCAGGCGTGCAATAACCGTGGTGAAAAACGGGAAGTGCTGTTCAATAAAGCGCCGTTTATGGACTTAAAAGGAGAAGTTGCGGGTATAGTTGGGGTGTTCTTTGATATTACAGAACAAAAACAATTGAACCTAGCCCTTAAAAGTAGTGAGGCCAAATACCGTGCGTTATTTAATAACCTGATTAACGGGTTTATATATTTCGAAGGGATAATGGATGAGCATAGCAACATCGTAGATTATCAAGTCATAGAGGTGAACAATGCTCTTGAAAAACTGACAGGACTAAATAAACATGAACTGATTGGAAGAAGAATAAGTGAATCTGCTTTTAGTACCGATGATACTTTAGATTGGATTAAAATATTTAATGATACTGCAGTCAGCGGAGAGACTTGTACAATGGAGTACTTTTCAACATTACTTGAAAGGTGGTTTCTGGTTTCGAGCTATAGCCCGCAGACCGGGTATTGTGCCATAATTTTATCCGATATTACGGAACAAAAGAGAAATATCGAGATGGCGCAGCATTATGCGTATCATGACTCATTGACGGGCTTGCCTAATCGTCGTATGTTTGAGGATCGGTTAGCGTTAGCAATTGCTCAAGGCAAGAGAAATGGCGAAATAATTGCGGTCGTGTTTTTGGATCTTGATAACTTTAAATATGTAAACGATACCTTGGGTCATCAAGGTGGGGACATACTATTAATCGAGGTTGCCCAGCGATTAATAGTATGCAGTCGGGAAGGGGATACGGTTTCCAGATTGGGTGGAGATGAATTCGTTCTAATCTTACCTCAACTCAAGGATATCAACGAAGCGAGTCCGATTGCGATGCGCATTCTTGAAAAGTGCAGCCAGCCATTTCACATTAAGGAAAAGGAGATTCAAGTGTCGGCGAGCATCGGTATTAGTTTTTTTCCACAGGATGGAGAGGATATTACCAGCTTGGTAAGAAACGCGGATATTGCAATGTATTCAAGTAAGGAGCAGGGGCGTAACCGGATATCATATTCGGATAGGTGTATAGTAACTGTTTCTGAGCAAATGTAATACAAAAGAAAGTGTATCGGAAACCGATACACTTTCTTTTGTATTAACGTCGGTTATTATTTTGTCCGAAGCATTCCCTACAGAAAACAGGGCGATCACCACTTGGGCGGAAAGGAACTTGTGTCTTCGTACCACAGGCGGCGCAGGTTGCGTCATGCATTTCGCGTTGTTGATAGCCACCACCACCGCGGTTATAACCACCGCCACCCGATTGTTGTTTACGGGCCGCTCTACATTCAGAACAGCGTCCAGGTTCGTTTGTAAATCCTTTTTCTGCAAAAAAGTCTTGTTCAGATGCTGTGAAGATGAACGGGGAACCGCAGTCACGGCAAGTTAACTCCTTGTCTTGAGCCATAATATTCCTCCTCATTTGCCTCTTTAAATATAGCGAATTCTTTAAATTATTATGCTCGCTCATTGATCATATAATTCATATTAACCTCAAAGTCTATGCTGACCTAGAACATAAAAATGTTAAGGTCACTCGTGAAAAAATTGTCGAATTAAGAGAGGAACGCTCCTAAACTATGTAGAATAATAAAATAAGGAATAATTGATTGATTTAAGTGCTCAATCGTAAAAAATAATATTGTCGAGGTGTGCATTATGCTGATAACATGGAAACAAGAATACAACGTAAATATTTTGGAAATTGACAAACAACATCAAAAGCTATTAAGTTTACTAAGCGACTTGCTTGATGTTGCTAACCGTCAAGATGACTACGACCACTATGATGAAATAATAACTATTTTTGATGAGTTAAGCGATTATACCGTAAAACATTTTGCATTTGAAGAGAAACTATTGAATGAGCATAATTACCCTTCGATGGACAAGAAGCTTCATGAATTAGAACATAGTTCATTCATTAAGAAAGTAACGCAGATTCGCCAACAAGACCTGGATAAAAATGAACAGGGAATTCTTAACGACACAATAAAATTTGTATTAGGCTGGATCCAGCAACATATATTAGCTACAGATAAAAAGTATGCTCCATTCCTTATTGAACGCGGAATTAGGTAAATAGCCTTAGCACCTGAGGCTTAGGACGAAGTCCAGATAAACATAAAACAGAGTCAATGGGTGCTTTCCCATTGACTCTGTTTTATGTTTGCAGAATACAACTACTCTAAATCCTATGTTTTCTTAGCAGGGTATTTTATAGGGGATTAATGCATCTGAACATTTATGGATAACTTGCTAATGGAGGTGAATGTTGTGCATTTAAGCAGTATTGTGCAAGCGATATGTGATTTTCTTAGTCGAAGTCCCCTAAACACCATTCCGGGATTAGGTGATCTGAAAATTTTTGACCTGCCTTTGGTGGGGGTCGCTGGTGTAGATGACCCGCTTTTTGACCGTCTGAAGGACACGGATGTCATTGGTCCGAACCATATGGCTCCCCGTGAATGGCTAGAATCCGGCAAGTCTGTTATTTCTTATTTCTTACCTTTCACGCAGGCGGTACGACAAACTAATAGACAGGGCGATTTGCCGTCGAGTGAATGGCTATATGGCCGAATTGAAGGAGAAGCATTTAATAACTCATTGCGTGAATTTTTGGTCGCTATAGTCACCAAAGCAGGGTTTAAGGCCGTCTCACCGGCGCTGGACACACGTTATGCGACGATTAAGAATGTAAGTAACTGGTCGGAGAGACATGCCGCCTTCATCGCGGGGCTGGGTACCTTTAGCTTGAATTGTTCTCTGATCACTAGAATTGGTTCTGCTGGGCGTATCGGCAGTGTCATCGTAGATTTTGATTTAAGTCCGACTCAGCGCTACTACCAAACTGTGGATGAGAACTGTACGAAGTGCGGCGCATGTATTTTACGCTGCCCGCCGCGGGCGATTAGTATGGCTGGGAAAGACCATGCAATTTGTGCGTATTATCTTGAGCAAATGAAGGAGCGTTTTCGACCTAGGTATGGCTGTGGTAAATGTCAAACCGGCGTGCCTTGTGAAACTAGTATTCCAGTGAACTCGTCCAGCTATAGCTGAACATCGAGACTTCAGATGGAGACTCTACTCCACCTGAAGCGACGAGGGAACGCTCCCACTTATAGAAGTGGGAGTCATACGAATTAGATATAAAACTTTTTAATGAGGTGTTATAAGTGGCTGCAGCTATTATAGTGCGTAAAGCATTGCTCCAGGATGTCGGCGCATTGATTCATTTACTGAAATTGTTGTTTGAAATTGAGACGGACTTTTTATTGGATGAGCAAAAACAACGTGCTGGATTGGAAATGCTGCTCCTGGATCAAAACCGTTGTTGTTTGATGGTGGCCGAAGTACAGCGGGAGGTTATCGGGATGTGCTCTGTGCAGTTGCTCGTTTCGACCGCTGAAGGAGGCTTAAAAGCAATGGTAGAGGATTTGGTGGTAACACCAAGCTATCGTGGACAGAAGATCGGACGCCGCCTTTTGGCAGCAGTAGAGGAGTGGGCACTAAACCAGGGGGCAAAACGTATGGATTTGCTTGCAGACGGACGAAATACTCCAGCATTGAGCTTTTACAAAAAGTTGAACTGGCGCAGGACTGAACTGGTTGGTTTACAAAAGAAGGTATAGATAGCACTGACAAGGGTGCAGACTGTTTTAAGACGATCAAAAGGCTTAACTCGCAAATTATGGGAGTTAAGCCTTTCGGTTTTTAAAACCGTTTAGTTTTTGAGGATGTAGAGACCCTGCTTTTTCCATATGGCCGTTTAGCACCTGATGTTTTAGCAAACGCGGGTTTGCGCAGGTCTTTGTAAGTGCCTTCAGTTGGAGGTGTGTTTTCCGCACTGTCAGTCTGTATTTTTCCGAACTTTACCTGGAAGGCATCATCAGTTTTAGGCTTGCGGCGGCTTCTGAGGTTTGTGCCAGCGTGAGTGTTCTTCTTTTTCGGAGACTTTTCCAGTTTAGCAGTAGCTGTTTTTGGCTGGGCCTGCCTAACTGTGATTTTCTCGCTACGCAGTTCCTTTTTGCGGGGGGATGTAATGACTTTCTGTCCGTTAACTTTGAATTTTTGAATAGATGCACGAATTCCATGCTCGATCATGCGGAGATACGTATCCTCTGTGGGAGTGACAAAGGTAATTGCAACTCCTGTTTCTCCAGCCCGTCCAGTTCGTCCGATGCGATGGATATAGTACTCGACATCGTGGGGTATATCGTAATTAAATACATGGGTGATACCTTCGATATCCAATCCCCGCGCAGCGATATCCGTGGCGACGAGTATTTGTAACTTCGCGTCACTGAAACGCTGCAACACCCGTGCGCGCTTTATCTGTGACAGGTCTCCATGCAGTTCGTCTGCATTATAGCCCCGTTGCACAAGTGCGTCGTTAAGAGCGGTAGCCCGCTGCTTAGTATGACAAAAAACAATCGCCAAATAGGGGTTATATTCATCAATCATCGCACAAAGCTTATCAAGCTTAGCCTGCTCAGGAACTTCGATCATGATCTGTTCAATCTCATCCAACGTAACATTTTGACTCTGCACACGAATGTCTGCTGGTTTACGCATATAACGTGCAGCAAGTTCTCGAATTTTGGCTGGCATGGTTGCTGAAAACAGCATAATCTGCCGTTTGTCGGCTGTTTGACGGATGATTTCTTCTATATCGTCTAAAAAACCTCTATGTAGCATTTGATCTGCTTCATCCAGCACTAGCTTCGATACGCCGGAAAGATACAAGGTGTTACGCCTTAAATGATCCATAATACGGCCGGGAGTTCCGACTATGATATGGGGATGCCCTTTCAGTTTACCTATTTGCAGTTCTAAAGCCTGGCCGCCGTAAATGGAAATGACGTTGATGTTTAGTTTGAGGGCGAGTTTTTTTGCTTCTTTGGTAATTTGCAAAGCTAACTCCCTGGTAGGTGTAACTATCAAGGCCTGTACATAGGGCTTATTTAGGTCAATCCGTTCTAAAATCGGCAGCAAAAAGGCCAGTGTTTTACCCGTGCCTGTCTGAGATTGGGCAATCAGATCTTTCCCTGCCATTAACACCGGAATAGCCTGCACTTGGATCGGTGTGGGCTCCGTAATCCCTGTGGCCTTTAAATCACTATTTATTTCACGCCTGATCCC
>Ga0074193_1001838_pt1 | contig 22595 bp, 14 predicted proteins | sample EPASupsiteHSE605_FD_64523 | JGI IMG/M metagenome (GOLD analysis project Ga0074193, IMG submission 64523) | Bioremediated contaminated groundwater from EPA Superfund site, New Mexico - Sample HSE6-05 | ecosystem: Environmental > Aquatic > Deep subsurface > Groundwater > Contaminated ... | reverse complement strand
GACAGATAATAATGCACACCTTCCCCGAAATGGGCAATTACGGCATCATCCACGAGGACTATGAGAGCTGGAAATGCCATGCGCGCGGCGTTGTTGTCCGCAACTGGTGCAAAAATCCTTCGAATTTCCGCTGCGAGGAAACGCTCGACAGCTTCCTGAAAAATCAGGGAGTTGTCGGCATCTGCGGCGTCGATACGCGCGAGATAACTCAGATAATCCGCGAAGCGGGCGTAATGAACGCCATGATTACCGGAACGAAGCCCGAAGGAGTTCCGGATATTGTGAAATCCTTTGCGGTTACAGGCGTTGTGAAAGAAACCAGCACGAAAAGCCCCCATATTGTCGCGCCCAAGGGTGATGTCAAATACAGCGTTGCCCTCATCGATTACGGCGCGAAAAGGAACATAATCCGTGAACTTGCCGATCTCGGCTGCAAGGTCACGGTGTTTCCATATAACACGAAGGCAAGCGAAATTCTGGCGATGAAGCCCGACGGCGTCATGCTTTCTAACGGAGCGGGAGACCCTGCCGAAAACGTGGAGTGCATCGCGGAAATCAAAGAGCTTCTCGGGAAAGTCCCGATTTTCGGAATCTGCCTCGGACATCAGCTTCTGGCTCTCGCCGCAGGGGGCAAAACCGAGAAATTACGTTACGGACATCGCGGCGGCAATCAGCCGGTCAAGGATATAGAAAGCGGTCGGGTTTACATAACATCGCAGAATCACGGCTATGCGGTCATCTCCGACAGCCTTGATGAAAGCCTTGCAAAGCTGAGTTATGTAAACCTTAACGACGGTACCTGCGAAGGACTTGACTATCCTTCACTCAGGGCTTTTTCCCTGCAATTCCATCCCGAGGCTCATTGCGGGCCGCGGGACATGCGGTTTATCTTCGGAAAGTTCCTCGGTCTTATGAGCGGAGGTGAAAAATAGTGCCTGCAGACAAAACCATTAAGAAAGTTCTCGTCATCGGCTCCGGTCCGATAGTCATAGGCCAGGCTGCGGAATTCGACTACGCGGGCAATCAGGCCTGCCGCGTCCTGAAGGAAGCGGGGCTCAACGTCGTTCTGGTTAATTCAAACCCCGCGACCATAATGACGGACACTTCGCTTGCAAACGAAATTTACCTTGAACCGCTCACCGCCGAAACAGTCAAGCGCATAATCGAAAAGGAGCATCCCGACAGTCTTCTCGCGTCCCTCGGCGGACAGACAGGGCTTACCATCGCGATGCAGCTCAGCAAGGAGGGCTACCTCGATAAAACGGGCGTGCGCCTGCTCGGAACATCCGCCGAGGCCATCGACAAGGCTGAGGACAGGCAGCTTTTCCGCGACACCATGCTCAAAATCGGTCAGCCGGTAATACCCTCAAACGTCGCAAATGATCTTGACCGCTCAATGGAGATAGCAAATGAAATCGGCTACCCCGTAATCATCCGTCCCGCGTTCACACTGGGCGGAGGCGGCGGCGGCGTGGCATATAACGAGGACGAGCTGAAAATCATCGCCAGAAACGGGCTCATGCTCTCCCCTATCACCCAGATACTTGTCGAGCGCTACATCGCCGGCTGGAAGGAAATTGAGTTTGAGGTCATGCGCGACAAGGCGGGAAACGTCATCGCTGTATGCTCAATGGAAAACCTCGACCCGGTCGGCGTTCACACTGGCGACAGCATAGTCGTCGCGCCCGCGATGACGCTTTCCGATAAGGAATACCAAATGCTCCGCACCGCTTCGCTCGACATCATCACCGAAATGGGTATCGAGGGCGGCTGCAACTGCCAGTTTGCGCTCAATCCCCATAGCTTCGAATACACCGTCATCGAGGTCAATCCCCGCGTCTCGCGTTCCTCCGCCCTCGCTAGCAAGGCGACGGGCTACCCGATTGCGAAGGTCGCCGCAAAAATAGCTCTCGGCTACACGCTTGACGAGATCAGAAACGACGTAACGGGCAAAACCAGCGCCTGTTTTGAGCCGACAGTCGACTATGTAGTCTGCAAGCTCCCCAAGTGGCCGTTTGATAAATTCGTGGTCGCCGACCGTACTCTCGGTACCCAAATGAAGGCGACCGGCGAAGTCATGGCGATTGCCTCCTGCTTCGAGGCGGCTATTATGAAAGCCGTGCGCGGCGCGGAGCTGGGGCTGGACACGCTAAATCCGAAGCAGCCGATTACGGTTGACATAATTACTGAGCTGCACAAGGTCGACGACAGGCGCCTGTTCACGGTTTTTACAGCGCTCAGGCAGGGCGTGAGCGTCGAAAAGATTAACGAGATAACAAAAATCGACCCCTGGTTTCTTTACAAGCTCAAAAATCTGGCGGACTTTGAAAACGTCATCTCCGTAAAGGGTCTTTCCGAAGAAAACTACAGGCTGGGCAAATACTACGGCTACACGGACAAGGCTCTTGAGCGCATCTCGGACAGTAAAATTGCGAGCCCCGCAAAATGCGTCTACAAAATGGTCGACACCTGCGCCGCCGAGTTTGCCGCCGAAACGCCTTACTTCTATTCAACCTTCGACGCGCACTGCGAAGCCCGCCCTTTCATCAAGGGAGTAAAGGAACGCATAATCGTTCTCGGCAGCGGACCTATTCGCATCGGACAGGGCATAGAGTTTGACTACAGCTCCGTGCATTGCGTCAAAACCTTGAAGGAGCTGAATTACGAGGTCGTTATCATCAACAACAACCCCGAAACGGTCTCGACGGATTTTGACACGGCGGACAGGCTTTATTTTGAACCGCTGACCTTCGAGGACGTTATGCACGTCGTCGACGTCGAAAACCCTTATGGCGTTGTCGTTGCTTTCGGAGGACAGACCGCAATCAATCTCACACACGCTTTGAGTGCCGCAGGGATTAAAATTCTCGGCACCTCCGCGGAAAGCATCGACCTTGCCGAGGACCGTATGCGCTTCGACGCGCTTCTGGAGAATTTCAATATTCGCCGTCCGAAGGGCATGAGCGCTGTCAGCCTTGAGGAGGCTCTAAACGCCGCCGATACGCTCGGCTACCCCGTTCTACTGCGTCCGTCCTATGTCATAGGCGGTCAGAACATGACAATCGCCTATACCGAGGAAAATGTGCGGCAGTACATGAGCATCATTCTCGTTCAGGGCATTGAAAACCCCGTTCTGGTCGATAAATATATGATGGGAACAGAGCTTGAGGTTGACATAATTTGTGACGGCACAGATGTTCTCATACCCGGGATTATGCAGCATATCGAGCGCGCGGGTGTACACAGCGGCGACAGTATCGCAGTCTACCCTCCCTATAACATCGGAGACAAGATGCTGACAAACATCATCGAGGTATCGACGAAGCTCGCCCTCGCAATGAACACGCGCGGACTAGTAAATATCCAGTATCTCATTTACGGCGGCGAGCTCTATGTAATTGAGGTCAATCCCCGTGCGTCAAGGACGATTCCCTACATCAGTAAGGTGACAGGGCTTCCAATGGTCGACATCGCCACCCGTCTTATGGTAGGTCAGTGCCTTAAGGATATGCCCTATGGCACGGGACTGTACAAACAGCCGCCGTATATCACGGTCAAGGTTCCGGTTTTCTCGTTTGAAAAGCTGCTGGGCGTAAACTCAGCTCTCAGTCCCGAGATGAAGTCCACGGGCGAAGTCCTGGGCATCGGCAAAACGCTTGAGGAAGCGCTTTTCAAGGGTCTTTTATCCGCGGGCTTCAAGCTCGATTCCCACTCGCGTGACCGCGAAAAGGGCGTCTTCATAAGCGCCAACAGGCAGGATCGCTTCGAGGTCATCGACCTTGCGAGAAAGTTTGACGAGCTCGGCTTCAAGCTCTACGCGACAGACGGCAACGCGCATGAAATCGAGCGTCTCGGCGTCGATGTAACCGTCGTCGGTAAGCTCTGCGGAGAGACAAACGTTCTGAACCTGCTTGAAGACGGAAAAGTCTCATATCTTATTATGACGGGCACGACGGAGCCTAACTACATCAACGATTTTATCCGCATAAACCGCCGTGCGCTCCAGCTTTCCATCCCCTGCCTTACGTCTCTCGACACGGCAAACGCCCTTGCGGATATGCTCGCGAGCCGTTATAACGAGCATAACACCGAGCTTGTTGACATCGCGCATATGCGTACGGAGCGCGAGACCCTGTCCTTTGCGAAAATGCAGGGCAGCGGCGACGACTACATTTTCTTCGAGAACTTTGACGGCAGCATCTCCTGCCCCGAGTCTTTGAGCACCTCACTTGCAGACCGCCATTTCGGCATCGGCGGCACGGGAATAGTTCTCATAGAGCCCTCCGAAAAAGCGGACGCAAAGATGCGTATTTTCAATGCGGACGGTTCGGAGAGCGGCATGGCGGGCAACTGCATGCGCTGCGTCGGAAAATACCTGCATGACCGCGGTATAGTCCCCAGGATGGAGATGACTGTTGAAACCGAAAGCGGCGTCAAGGAGCTCACGCTCTATTCCTTCGGCGGCGAGGTGCGCTCTGTGCGTGTAAATATGGGCAAGGCCGAGCTTGTGCCGGCTAAAATACCCGTTAAGCTCGGCGGCGACAGAGTTATCGACCGTAAGGTCATAGTCGCAGACGGTGAATATTCGATTAACTGCGTCAACATAGGTAACCCGCATTGCGTGGTGTTCGTCGACAGAGTCGACCGCGTGGACGTCGCAAACGTCGGCCCTCTGTTTGAAAACGACCCGCTGTTCCCTGAGCGCGTCAACACGGAATTTGTCCGCGTCGTCAACGGAAACACGCTGAAAATGCGCGTCTGGGAACGCGGTAACGGCGAGACACTGGCCTGCGGAACGGGAGCCTGCGCGGCAGTCGTCGCGGCTGTCGAAAACGGTTTCTGTGAAGAGGGCGTGGACGTAACTGTGAAGGTCCGCGGCGGCGAGCTCGTCGTCAACTACACGGACGACGCCGTTTATCTCACGGGCAACGCGAGCCTCGTCTACAACGGTACAGTGGAGCTTTAACTCTGATTTGATTTGTTAATAAAATTATGGTAGGATGACCTCAAGAGGTCATCCTATCTATTTTATCGGAGGCGGAGCTTTGAAAAATATTCTGGTAGTTGAGGACGACAGGGCGCTTGCGACAGGCATCTGCATTGCCCTGAAAAGTGACGAAATAAGCCCGTTTCCCTGCCACAGCTATAAAGCCGCGAAAAACGAAATTTCAAAGGCGCGCTTTGACCTTTTTGTCCTCGACCTCAACCTTCCGGATGGGAACGGTCTCGACCTTCTCAACGCTGTCCGCGGAAGCGCACCCGTCATCATCCTTACAGCGAATGACCTTGAAACGGACATTGTCACAGGGCTTGAAAGCGGCGCAGATGACTATATAACAAAGCCGTTCAGCCTCGCCGTACTCCGCGCAAGGGTCAACACCCAGCTTCGAAAGGGTTCGGAGCAGCGCATCGGCAGGCAGCAAATCGACGGCTTTGTGTTCGATTTTGAGCGCTTTGAATATTACAGGGACGGTCAGCCCGTGGAGCTGAGCAAAACTGAGCAGAAGCTCCTGAAAACCCTCGTTGAAAACAGGGGCATCACCATGGAACGTAGCGCGCTTGTCGATAGGATATGGACGGACGGAGCCGAATATGTTGACGAGAACGCGCTGTCCGTTACGGTGAAGCGCCTGCGCGACAAGCTGGAGATCAATCCTTCAAAACCGGTTTACATAAAAACTGTTTACGGCATAGGCTATATCTGGGCGGTGAAGTAAAATGAGCCTTTTCGATTATATCTGCCTTGCTTTGGCTCTCTGCGCAGTACTGTCCGCAGTCTGTTTTACCCTTTATTACCGAAGAAAAACGAGAAATACACTCAAAAGCGCCTCCGAGATGATTGATAACGCTATTTCCGGCGATTTTACGGAGAGCGTTTTTGACGAAAGTCTCCTGTCCTCGGTGGAAACAAAGCTCGCGCAGTATCTTTCCTCCTGCTCCGTATCTTCAAAAAATCTTGCGGAGGAAAAAGACAAAATCAAGGAGCTTATCGCGGACATTTCACATCAGACTAAGACTCCGGTTTCAAACATACTCCTCTATACCCAGCTCCTCTGCGAGCAGGACTTACCGAAGGAGAGTGCGCAGTACGTTTCGGCTCTGTCCGAACAGGCGGAAAAGCTCAGCTTCCTTATCGAGTCCCTCGTCAAGGGTTCAAGGCTCGAGGCGGGTATTATCACCCTAAACCCGAGGATTTCGGAGCTTCAGCCTCTTTTAAGCGCCGTCGAAGCGCAAATTTTGCCTAAGGCAAAGAATGTCGACGTAGTTGTTACGAAAACGGAAGAAAAGGCGTTTTTTGACCCAAAATGGACAGCGGAAGCAGTATACAACATCGTAGACAACGCGGTTAAATACACTCCCTGCGGCGGAACCGTGGAAATCTCCGTTACGGCTTTCGAGCTTTTCTGCCGTATCGACATTAAAGACAGCGGTATCGGCGTTTCCGAGGATGAGCAATCAAAGATTTTTACACGCTTTTACCGAAGCCCGCGCGTCGGCGGTCTTGACGGCGTCGGTATCGGTCTCTACCTTTCGCGTGAGATAGTATCCGGCGAGGGCGGATATATCAAGGTAACTTCGCGGGAGAATAATGGCTCCGTATTTTCCGTGTATCTGCCGCGTGAGAGCTGAAATCTTTCAAAACTGTTATAATTACCGTTTCGGACGAAAGAATGTCGAAACAATTATGTGCTAAAGTCCGTATCGTAGGGAAACACCCTGAGATACGGACTTTTTGGAGGCTAATAATGACTATACTTGAAACAAAGGACTTAAAAAAGATATACGGCAGCGGAGAGGCCGCTGTCCACGCTCTGGACGGAGTCGACCTACAGGTGCAAAACGGTGAATTCGTCGCAATAGTCGGAACCTCGGGCAGTGGCAAATCGACGCTTCTGCATATGCTCGGTGGACTTGACAGGCCGACAACAGGCAGCGTTAGCGTCGACGGCAAGGAGATTTTTTCTCTTAAAGACGAGGAGCTGACGATATTTCGCCGTCGTAAGATTGGCTTCGTTTTCCAAAACTACAACCTTGTGCCTGTACTGAACGTTTACGAGAACATTGTTCTGCCCATTCAGCTTGACGGCAAGGAGCCGGACGCCGAATATGTTGACAGAATTATAAAAACGCTGGGGCTTGAACCGAAGCTTCAGAACCTGCCCAACAATCTTTCCGGCGGGCAGCAGCAGCGTGTGGCGATTGCCCGCGCGCTCGCCTCAAAGCCCGCCATAATCCTTGCGGACGAGCCGACCGGAAACCTTGACAGCAAAACAAGTCAGGATGTTCTCGGGCTCCTCAAGGTCACCGGTGAAAAGTTCAGCCAGACAATAGTAATGATTACTCACAACGAGGAGCTGGCACAGCTTGCCGACCGCATAATTCGCATCGAGGACGGAAAAATCGTAGGCGGTGCGAAATGATCAAGGTTAATAACAAAATGGCAATAAGCAATATATCGCGAAAAAGCCTAAGAGCCAACAGAACGCGCAATATCGTTGCAATCTGCGCCATCGCGCTGACCTCTGTGCTGTTCACGAGTCTTTTCACAATAGGCGGGAGTATGCTGAAGACCATGGAGCGCAGTACCTGCCGTCAGGTCGGAACCGAGGCTCACGCGGGGTATAAATTCATAACGCAGGAGCAATACGACAAAATCAGTACACATTCCTCAATCAAGGATATTTCATATAATATATTCCTTACCTCAGCCGATAACCCCGAGCTTTCCAAGCAGGCGACCGAAATACGCTACAGCGAGGACAAAGACGCTAAGTGGAGCTTCTGCTATCCTGAAACGGGTACTATGCCGAAGGGATACAAGGACCTAGCAACCTCTACCATAGTACTCGACGCGCTGGGCATCCCGCACGAGCTTGGTCAGGAGGTACCGCTCGATTTCACGGTTCGCGGAAAGACATATCACGAAACCTTCAGGCTCTGCGGCTTCTGGGAGGGAGACCCCATCGCTATGGCACAGGAGGTCTGGCTCTCCAGGGATTACGTTCTTGACACAGCACCGATGAGCAATATTCCTCTCTATGAGCAAAACGGATACGACTATTCGGGTATGATTTCATGCTCTATGTGGTTCAACAACACTTTCAACATTGAGCAAAAGATTACCAGAGTGACGACTGACAGCGGCTATGATACGAGCATGCTAAATCAAGGCGTCAACTGGGCCTACGGCGGAGCGGAGGTAGACAGTACGACCGTAGTCCTTATAGTCATGGTTCTGCTGCTGATAGCGGCCTCTGGCTATCTCATTATCTACAATGTTTTCTACATTTCGGTTACGAAGGACACCCACTACTACGGACTGCTGAAAACCATAGGCACCACCGGAAAACAGCTTCGGAGCATCGTGCGAAGGCAGGCGCTGCTGCTCTCCTGCGTCGGCATACCCATAGGACTTCTTATAGGCTACGTTATCGGTGCCCTGCTGCTGCCGCTGATTCTGAGAAGTACCTATTACTCCGGACAGGGCGTCGTGTCCATGAACGGTCTCATATTCGTACTCTCTGCACTTTTCAGCTTTGCGACCGTCCTTATTAGCTGCTCAAAGCCCGCAAAGCTCGCATCAAAAACCAGTCCCATGGAAGCCCTGCGTTATTATGAGGACTCAGGGAAAAAAAGAAAAAGACGCGCTTCAAAAAAGGTCACCACGTTTTCCATGGCCGCGCAGAATGTCTTTCGCTCACGCAGAAAGCTCGTTTCCGTCGTGCTCTCGCTGTCTCTCAGCCTCATACTTGTCAGCAGCGTCTACACGATAGTCACAGGCTTTAATATGGACAAGTATCTGGAAGACAAAATCATTGCCGATTTCTCCGTCTGCAACTCGAAACTAATTACCCAGTATGAGCTGGAATATACTGACGCCGACACTCTTGACAGAATAAGCGCTATTGACGGAGTGAGCGACGTCGGCGCGGTCTACATGTCAGAAAACTCTCACCGTCTTTCGGACAGCGCCGCCGCAAACGTTCAGAAAATAATCGATGAACGGCTCAATAAGGACTACAATTCAAAATATACAAGCGACTGTATCAGTAAGTTTACGGACGAAAATAGCTGTTATGCACATATCTACGGTATAGACAAGCTCGTATTCGATAAGCTCGAGGTACTTGGCGGAGAAACGGACTATGACAAATTCGAGAGCGGTAATTACGTCTATGTCAGCTCCTATGTCGACAACGGCGATTCATACGATTACCCGTATTACAAGCTGGGCGATAAGGTGACCCTCGACTACGGAAACGGAGATACTAAGGAATACACCGTTCTGGGCATAGCCTTCATGCCGAACCCCGCGAACTGTATGCACGGACACTATATTGACCCTGAGTTCATACTCCCAAGCGCCGAGTATCTTGCTCACAATACGGTTAAAACTCCTCTGCACGTTCTATGCAACTCGCAGGCTGGCAAGGAAGCCGAGGTCGCCAAGGCCGTTGAAGCCTACTGTGACGGCTCGCAGATGAGCTGCGTTTCCAAGGATTCCGCCGCCGCGGAGTTTCACAGCATGCAGAGCATGATAGTCATAGTCGGCGGCGTGCTGTCCGCGATACTGGGGCTCATAGGCATACTCAACTTTATGAACTCGATACTGACTTCCATCATATCGCGCAGACGGGAGCTTGCAACGCTTCAAAGCGTAGGAATGACATTAAAGCAGCTGCGCCGGATGCTCATAGAAGAGGGCTTTGTATACGCTTTTACGGCTCTGCTTGCGGCCTTCACCGTGGGAAATATTATCGTGTATCTGATTGTAAAACTTTTTGCGGGTCAAATATGGTTCTTCTCCTATCATTTCACCCTGCTGCCGATGCTTATATGCCTGCCCGCAATGCTGCTTCTGTCCTATCTGCTGCCCGCGCTCTCTTACAGGAGCATAGGGCGCGAGAGCATCGTCGAGCGTCTGCGTGAGGCCGAATAGGTTTTTCCGATATTTTTGCGCAAAGTTACGAAACGGCCTAAAAACGGCGGGCAAAAGTCCCTTCCTCTGCATAATGTGGAGCGAATAAGAGTACACCTCGCGGAAGGGACTGAAACACTATGAATGACCGGCGCATTTTGCGATATTTTCTCGGCGGCAATACCTGCCGCGGCTTCTATTCTCTCTACGACAGCTTTGTATCCTTAGCTGACGGGACTTTTCTATGGATAATCAAGGGCGGTCCGGGCTGCGGCAAATCAAGCTTTATGAAGCTGATTGGCAGCGCGGCCGAAAAAGCGGGTCTCAATGTCGAATACGCCGTATGCTCGGGCGACCCCTCGTCGCTTGACGGCGTATATATTCCCGGGCTTAAGACTGCCTATTCCGACGGCACGGCGCCTCATCTTTCAGATCCTCACATTGCCGCCGTTGATTCCGCCTGTATCAATCTTGGCGCGTTTTATAACTATGGAGCCATCGGCGAATACAAAAAAGAGCTCAAAGAGCTTAATGACGCTTGCAGCGCAAGCTATAAAAAGGCCTACTCGATACTCGCCGCCGCAGGGCAGCTTAGAACAGGCTGGCTGAGTGCCTTTTCCTCAGACTTGGATAAGCAAGCGGCTGTCCAGAGGGCAAACGGTATCGCTCTGCATGAATTTGGAAAGCGCCGTAAAGAAAAAGGCCGGATAACATACCGCTTTCTGAGTGCGCTGACCTGCTGCGGCCCTACTGCTCTCCCCGAAACCCTGACGGCGCTCTGCGACCGTTTCTACGTTTTTGAAAACAGGCTTCAGCTTGCTGACTCTGCCCTGCAGCAGTTGGCACAGTCGGCGCTTGAAGCCGGGCATGACGTAATAATGTGCCCCGACCCTCTGACCCCGGAGACTCTTGAAGCGGTGCTTGTCCCCTCGCTCTCACTGGGATTTCTCAGCTCCGGCACAGCGCTTGCCGACGTTCCCGACGCGCGCCGCATCAGGCTCGACGCTCTGGCAGACAGCGCGAGGCTGAAAAAGATAAAGCCCGAGCTTCGCCGCGGCGAAAAGGCGAAAGAGGCTCTGCTCAACGAGGCTTTTTCGGCGCTTTCTCAAGCAAAAAGCGTACACGACAGAATTGAGGGCATCTTCAATCCATACGTTGATTTTGAAGGCGTAGCCACGCTCGCGCGAGAGCACATCGCTGCTCTGGGGCTGGAACAACATTAAAGGGACTGGTATTTCGCATAAACCGAATTGAAGAAGCAAGACGCGGGATAAACACACCTGCGTCTTGCTTCTGTATCGTATTCAGATTAAACTTATGTCTCTGAGCTTTTCGTTCCATCCAAAATCTCGCGGACTATGCTTTCTATGTCCGGCGTGATTTCCTTTTCAATTGGGTCCTCCGGCTCCGCCGTCGCCCTTGCCGGAACCTTTCCCTTCCGCTTCTTATTGCTCTCATGGCGGCTGAGATTTTTATTGATACGTTTGCTTGCTCTGCGTTCCTTCCACGCCGCCTCGCGCGCATATCTGTCATCCCAGGCCTCCGAAGCGTCATCCTTAAGGTGTTTCAGCTTTGCTATAAGGCGCTTAATAAGCCTTGCCGCGAGCAAAGCGACGCAGGCCAGCGGGAACAGACCGAGGAGAAAAACGAACACATAAAGCCGCGCGACGTAGACCTCCGAAATTCTTGCGGCGTTCTCCCAGTACGGATAAACAACTCCGCTATTCGAAATCGAGCGGCTTCCGAAATCCGTAAACATTTTGAAAATGCTTGAAAAATTATAGCGCGTGCTGTTTTCGACCTCAACGCCTTCCGCAGTCTTAAAACTCTCCTTTACGAAATTCTCGGCGTAATTGGAGATAGGATCGGGCATTGCAAGCTCATAGCAGCTTATGCCGGTTCCCTCTTTCAGCGACGAGAGCGTCGAATAAGACATGAACATCACGGGCTCGCCCGAAAACGCTTTTGTCGAGAATTTGTCTGTTTCTCTTCGGACAACCCCGGCCACGTAGTACGGCGTACCGTTTATGGTGACCGACATTCCTTCAAGCGAGGTTCCTCCGAACAGCTTCCACGCAAGCTCATAGTCCAGAATGACTCTGTCTTTCATAACATCGTCTTCACTGAGGTAGCTGCCCGATATGAGCTCATAGGGATGAAACAGGAAAAAATCCCCGCCGACGCCGATGACCGTTGCCTCTGATGAATTGCGGTCGCCTGCGACTGTCAGGCTGTCCTCGGCGGAGTAGCAGTCCGTCCAGTACTCTCCTTCCTCCTTCGGCTCAATGCCTGCGTCAGTCAGCTTGCCGTCGATGGTTTTTCGGAAGGTAAAAATGCTGTCTGTAGTCGCTAGTTTGGCCTCGGGAAAAAAGCACGATACCTGAGCAAACGGCTCAGCGCTGTCGCCGGCCCAGTATTCCGCCGCCTGCTGGCTTAAAAGGACTCTGCTGTAGCTGTTCACTTTAAGAAGGCAGACTGCAATCAAAACAAGAAGGACGGCGTTTGCTGCAACCAGCAGTATTTTCTTTTTGCTTTTCAAGCCCTCGCCTCCTTTATCATCCGAATAGTTTATGCTCAGTCGGACAGACGAACCTGCGTGCCCGGCTCAACGGGCTTTGTCGACGTCGTTATAACGAAGTCGCTTGTGGTTATCCCGCCTGAGACTGCGCTGTTGGCGTCGTCTGTCGCAAGCACCTGAACGTCGATGCGCTGCGCGATATATCTGTTTCCGAGCGGGCTGTTTTTGGCAATGACGGCAAGTACAAATTTGCCGTTATTGTCAGAGCGGATGGCGCTGTTCGGAACTATAGTCTCATAATTTCCGCCGCGTTCCCCGATTGCAAGACTCAGCTGGGTACCGCTCTCGACTTCACCCTGAAGCTTAAAACTGAGCAATTTGTTTGTGGTGGGGTTCTGGGGATCAGATTTGATAGCAACCAGCGTCGCCGTGAGCGGGTCGGATGAGTAATAGTTCGTGACCTCAGCGGTATCGCCGAGCGAAACCTTTTTGCTCTGCTCGGTCGTCACGGAGATATTGACTCCGTAGCCCATGTCAGGCACTTCGATTGTCATTAGAACTGAGTCGGCCTCTGCCGTCTTTCCCGCGGAAATGCTTACTGCCGCGACGATTCCGTTAACCTTGCTATTTATCTCGGCTCCCTCGCCGCCCTCCTTGAGCTCCGCAAGATCTTCTTTCTTTCCCTCTATCTGTTTCTGCTGCGCGGCAAGATCAAGCGCTTCGGAGGCCTGTGTTTTGCCGTCGGTCTTTTGTGTCTGGGCCAGCGCAAACATCAGGTCTTCAAGAGTTTTTTGATTGGTTTCCACCGTTGCCTGCGCGGCTTCATATTTTGTGAGCTTTTCCTCAAGCGAATCCAGTATTTCTTTTTGGGTCGTCATTGTGGTCGTAAGCGCAGCCAGCAAATTTTTTGCTTCCGTGAGCTGGTTTTTTACATAATAGTAATTATAGCTGCCGCCGCCCGAATTTGAGAGCACCATAAGCTCTGTCTGAAGTGTGGAAAGGCTTGTCTGAAGTGGGTCAATCGCATTGAAAGCATCTTTCATCGCCGTCACTGTCGCTTTATCAAAAGCGACAGCTGTTGTTGACGTATAATCGAATATATCGGCAGGAACTGCGGCGGGAAAAGTCCCTGAGCCTACACTCGTCAGAAGAGCAGCAAATTTCTGTGCCAGCGCTTCTTTATAAACGGAGAGCTCCTTGCGGACCGACTCAGCCACTGAGGCTCTCCACGCCGTCGCGCATGTGGTAAGGTTGTCGTAGCCCACTTTGTATGCAAGCATGGCGGCATCCAGTTCAGTCTGAGCCGCCGTTATCTCGTTGCTCTTTGCCGCTATTGCCGCCGAGTTGTCCGTCCCCTGCGAAAGACCGGAAAACTCCTCCGTCAGATTGTCGACCGTACTCTGCTGCGCCGCGACCGTCGCCTTGTCAGTATTGTAGCTTGTCTTTGCGGCGGCTATGTCAGACGTTGTCACATAATATTTGCCCGCTTCGGCTTTTGCTTTGTCAAGCGCTTTCCTTGCAAGCTCAATGTCGCGGTTTTCCTTGGTGTAGTCGCTGTCACTGGCATTTATCAGGGCTTTTTGATACGCAAGTATAAGCGCGTCCAGCGCGTCCTGAGCCTCCTTGAGCTGAGAGCTTTCGGCGTCAGCAAAATACACCAGCGTATCGCCGACTTTGACCTCCTGACCTACCTGAACGGGAACCGACAGAACCTCGCGGGACTGTTCGCTTTTTACCTCATAGCTCTCGTTTGCGGCAACCGTACCCGTCCCGCGTATCTTTGCGCTGATCGTGCCCGACTGGACGTACTGCGCCGCCACCTCGGGCAGAGAGTGGTTCATTATGGTATTCGAAAAGAAGGTCAGGGCAAGCATTACCGCAAGGAAGATTATGGCCGCATTTTTGACCCAACCCCTTTTTTTAACTTTCTGATCCGTCATAACCCGACACCCTTTCCAGTGGTTTACATAATTTCTATTATTGATTGTTATGTGAATTCATCCCTTGACCGAACCGGAATGCGCGATGCCCTCGACCAGCGCTTCCTCGCCGTGCAGGAACAGCAGCAGCGACGGTATCATATAAATTGTCGCAACCGCGAATGCGAGCCCCACTTCGCTTGCGTTAATCGTCGAAAGAAAAACTGAAAGCGGCTGCTTTGTAGTGTCCGGCAGCAGCACAATCGCCTGTTCGACCATGTTCCAGTAGTCGATGAAGACCAGAATGACTATAGAATAAAGCGCGCTCCTGCACTGGGGCAGGCAAATTTTTGTGAATATCTGCCATTCTCCCGCGCCGTCGAGTCTTGCGGCCTCTATGAGCGGAGCCGGTATGCGCCTCATAAATTTCGTCAGCAGGAACACGCTGAACGGAGCGAAGGCTCCGGGCAGGATTATAGCCCAGCGCGAGTTAAGTATTCCGAGCCAGTCAGATACGAGATAATTCGGCACAAGCGTTACTTGATACGGCATGAGCATCAGGATAACATAGAAGAAAAATAGAAATGTCTTTGCCTTACCCCTGTACCGCATGAAACTGTAAGCCGCGAGCGCCGCGACCGCAACCTGCAAAAATACTATCGGAACCACAAGAAAAATCGAGTTCCAGAACTTGAGCAGGTAATCCGGACTTTTTATAAGCGCCGTAATGTACTGGCTGAAGGTCACCTTGTCGGGAATGAACTTCAAATTAACCTTATCCGATATGTAGGTTTTTGTAGAGTTGTTGGCGTTCTCAAATACCGCGCCGTAGTTCGCCGAAATCTCCGACTGTGCCATAAAGGAATTCGAGATTGTCAGAACGGTCGGCAGAAGGAAGGCGATTGCAAAAAAGGCGGCAAGCAGCGTAAGCATTCCCCTGCCGAAATAGCGTTTCTTTTTCATCCCTCCACATCCTTTCCGAGCTTGTCCTCAAAGATGAAGAGCAGCGCAATGATTACGACCATCACGAGTGCCATGAGCACAGCTGCGGCGGAGAGCTTCTGATAATCCAGTGCCTTAAAGGTGTTGTTCATAAAATGCTGCAGCATATATAGGCTCTCGACGGGGTATTCGCCCGTGAGAAGATAAACCTCGCGGAAAACCTTAAACGAGTTAATGAGAGAAAGTATCGTAACGAAAAGAATCGTTGGTGAAAGGTACCGAATTGTGATGTTTCTGAATTTGAACCAGGGCGTCGCCCCGTCTATATCGGCAACCTCAATCAGTTCCTTGGGGATATTGTTCAGCGCAGCCATGAAAAGTATCATGTTGTAGCCGAGGTTTTTCCAAAGAAACAGAGAAACAACGACGACCTGCGCGTACTGAGACTTGAGCCAGTCTATTTTATCAACACCGAAAAGCGAAAGAAAGTCGTTAAGTGTTCCGTTATTCGAGAAAATTACCTGCCATATCAAAACAACCGACGCGACCGGCACCATCATCGGACTCAGAAAAAAGGTACGGAACTGGCTTTTCATCGGTATGCGGCATTCGAGCATTTGCGCAAGCAGGTATGAAAGTACAACGGCAAGCGGCACCGCAATCAGAGAGAAAACCGCCGTATTATTTGCCGCAGTAACGAAGGCAGAATTTTTGAAAAGCGCAATAAAGTTATCCAGAAAAACAAACCTGTGCTGTATTGGGTTGTTTATAAGCGAGTAATAAACTATGACGAAAAAAGGCAGGATAAAAAACACAGAAACTCCCAGTATACTGGGAGACAGAAACGCCAGATCGCGCAGGCGATCCTTTTTGCGTTCATCAAGCTGCTGCCATTTTTTCTTCATCGTAACTTCCTCTTATGACCGCGGGCGGGAATAATCCCGCCCAGCGGCGCCTGTTGTTTATCTCTGTTCGTTAATGTAAATAGACATACGGCTCTGGATTATGTCCGCCACCTGGTCGACGGTCTTCTCGCCCGAGAAGTAATATGCCGACTCTTCGGTTATGATGTCGAGCAGGCTCTGGTCGTAGACCGCCGTGCGGTCTACGGAGTTGATCAGGTTCACAATCTGGTCCGCTTCTTCCTGTGTTATCGCATAGAAATCGACGGTAAGGCCGTCGCCCATGCTCATGCCGCCGTTTGAAACGGGAACCTGGTTGCCGTTCTCGTCGGTGGTGTATTCCTGCTTCATTGCCTCGGCGAGCTTAGCGTCAAAGGCCTTCTGGCTTATGGGATAGCCCCAGCTGAGGTTTTCCTGATAATCCTCCGAAAGGAGAACGCGCAGGAACTGCCATGCGCCGTCCTTGGATTTGCAGGAGGTCGTCATTGCAAGACCGCCGTTTATCTGGGCAACGTTGCCGCTTCCAGTATCGGACGGGAAGCCCTTGAAGGTAACCGAGCCGCCGAACATTGCCTTGTAGTACTGGAAGGTCTGGAAATCGCCGGAGCTGAAAATATCGAAGATCTGACGTCCGTCCTGAACCATTGTGCTGGGGTCAACGTATTCTCCGTCTTCCTGCTTCTCAATTTCCTTCGGGAAGCTGTTGGCAAAGGTAAGAAGTTTCTTGAATTCGTCGGAATTGAAGCTGCACTCGCCTGTCTGCCAGTTCATGTACTTTTCCATGTTCAGCATGCAAAGATACTGGAGTATGTTGTCCCTAGTCATGTACATACCGAAAGGATAGTCTGCTTCAGGATGCTCTTTTATTATACTCTGCATCTCGTCCATCGTCCAGCCCGGCTCGGTTCCTACAACGGAGGGAGCTCCGATTATAGACATAACGCTGAACCCCGAAATCAACTGATAGAGCTTGCCGTCGGTTTCAACCGCCTTGATGATGCCCGGCATCAAATCGTCCCGGCTCAGTTCGCTGTCGCTGTCTATGTATGGGTAGAGGTCCTCCAGCAGACCCTTGGCGGCGTACTGCTTATACGGCAGATTTGATATGTCGATGAGGTCGGGAATGTTGCCGGATATAATCTCCGTGTTGAGCTTTGTTATACCCGCGGTGTAGTCATCGTCGGTGTTGTACTCGGAGTAGTCCGTGATTTCGATACGGTAGTCGGGATTGGACTTATTAAACTTCAGCAGTTCCTTTTTAAGGTTGTAATCCATCCACATTGTCGCCAAAGTTAAGGTTGTCTTTTCCTTCACTTCACTTCTCGGGGTCTTGACCAGAGTAAGAATTTCAAAGGAAGCGTTGCCCGAGTCGCTGTAATCCTGCGAAATAGCAAAGACATTGCCGTCGTCAAGGACTGTTGAAAATCTGACGTTATCGCCGTCAACATCACAGTTGAGCCATGTGAGTATTTTTTCTTTTGCTGATGTGTTAAGGTCGTAGCCGAAGAGCGACGAGCTGTCTGTATAGCAGAAATCGTACTTGTCTCCGCCGTCCGACGTGTTCCAGACATCGTTTGGTACCGCATAGTCCTTGCCCCAGGTCTTTGTTTTGATGTCAATCGTCTTGAGGACCATGCTGTAGCTGCCGTCAACAGCGGCGTCCTTGGCATTCGTCGTAACGCCGACAGTTCCGTCTCTGAGCGGAATAAGGCTTGACATCCACTCCTCAAGTGTCAGTTTGAAAAGGAACGTCGCGTCCGGACCGAGAATATAAACCGTGTTGTTGCCGTCGGAAATATAGATGTTGCCGGCAGCGTCGGCGGTCATACCGTTTATATAGAAACTGTTTCCGTATTTCTGGTCCGTTTCTGCGGGGGCGTCCACGAACTGGCTGAGATCAACGCTGGCAAGTTCCGCTCCGGTATCGGACAGCTTGCGGATGAAGCTCTGAGTTTCATCGCTGACGTAATACTGCCAGGGATCGTCGGTTGCGGAATTGAAACCCTCTGGCAAATCAAAGATCGTTTTCTGTACGCTCTCGGCCACCCAGATATTCCCCTGCTTATCAACGATGAGCTGATTCAAGTTCGCATATGTATAGTCATCGGTTGCGGCCTCTCGCGGGGCATAATCAGCGAGCTTGTGATAATTTGTTCCGTCTTTGTTAATCGCATATAAAAAGTTCTTATATGTAATATCCGAGGTACTGCCTGTATCCGGTACGGCAACCGTGCTCCCCTCTGTGGTTACAGTTACTGTACCACTTTCCGCACTGCTGATCGTGGTTGAGGACGCTGCTTCCTTGTATGCTGCGGCGCCGCCGTTCATGGCGTCAATTTCTTCCTGCGTTGCCGCCGTCCCGTCAGCATGAACGGGCATATTGGCGCTGAAATATATTGTATCTCCGACTAGATAAGGATATGAAATATCCGTCACTTCCTCAGGAATGCTGGTGTACGAGGGTACGTAAACATATTCGGAAAGTCCCTCTCCACTTTCGCTTTTCGAGCCTCCGCAGGCGGTCAAAAGACCCGCTATAAGCACAAAAGCCATTACTGCGGATGCAGCCCTTCTGACACCGCTTTTACTATTTTCCATTTCTGCTCTCCTTAAAAAATCGCAATGTGTATTGTTTGTAATAGTACACTTGCAAATATAGCATTTGTGGCGATTATTGTCAATCCATTAAACTAATTTTGTTCTTATGACAACCGACACAACAATCAATATTGTCTAAGACGCATACAGGCTAAATATGTTCCGGTCTATTCATATTTCTTTGCCCGTCTATATCTGCAATATTATTATGTAAACTTAGCTTTGTTATTGCCGTTCTTGCACGACCGCTAAAAGGTTTACATAATGCCGATTTTAGTTAAATCGTCTTTTGCGCGCGTTTTATTGCGTTTCAAGCTCCGCATATGCGCTCCAGTACATTTTATTCCATCGTGATTTTGCAATATTTTCCTTAATTTTCATATTCATCCTGCGCTTTCCAGAACGAAAAAGTAAACTTTTTATTAACATTCAGGTCAAAGCGACCGTTTCTGTAACATTTGTCATTATTTCATTATTTCAAGCGAATTTTTATAAGTAATTACTAAAACTGAGCTTGAGTTTTAGCTTGACATAACTATTTAAAGCTGTTACAAATATCTTGTTGTGTTCATTCGTCAAGGCTTTGCGGAATAGCGGTATATTATTTACCCACCGTTTTATCTGTCATCGTCGGCACAAATATTATCAAGATACATATTTTAGGAGAACTGATGAAAGCAACCTCACATTTCGCAGTAGCTCATCTTCTATATGCGGCGCTTCAGAAACGCGGGATATTTCTCAACCGTACCGCGTTTGTCTATGGTAACATATCTCCCGATCAGACTCCGGCGATGTGGGTCGCTCCGCATTTCGGCAAAGTCTGTGCTCACAGGTCTTCGGATTTAATGACCGAGCTTTCCGCCTGCCCCGTAAGCAATTCCGGAAGGATTGGAGCCGAGTACTCCAAAAGACTCGGCGTCATGTGTCATTTTCTATGCGATTATTTCTGCTTTGCCCACAATGACGATTTTACGGGCGGGATTAAGCAGCATATGGCCTATGAAAATGAGCTTGACGCTTACCTGCGTAAAAGTTGCCTGAACGTTCTGGATATGGACGCAAGCAAGCCCTTGGAAAGCTTTTCTGACTCGGAGGAGCTTGTCTCGGGCACGGAAAGCACAAAGCGCGATTATTTGGAGCGCGGTCATTCTCTGAAAAACGACCTAACCTTTTCGTTTGACGCCTGCCTCACTTCCATTGTGAACGTCGTAGCGATTTCAAAAAGGGTTCCCGCCGCTGCGCTCAGCATCGAGCTTGATGATTTCGTAACGGCTCTCAAAGGCTATGCAACCGGCAACAACCTCATTTTCAGGATGTTCTTCTTTAAATACAGAAACAGCAATCTTTTCTTTCTGCCCGACCTTATGCCGCCAATCGGCGCATATTGATTGGCTTTAGCCCATAGAAAAACACATCCGGTACCTTGCGTACCGGATGTGTTTTTCTATTTGTGCGGTTTATTTCACCGTGCTGATATACTTGATGAGATCGACGACCTTGTTGGAATAACCCCACTCGTTGTCGTACCATGCAACGAGCTTAACAAACTTCTCGTTGAGCATGATTCCTGCCTTCGCGTCAAAAATCGAGGTACGGGCGTCGTGAATGAAGTCCGAAGAAACGACCTGCTCGTCAGTGTAGCCGAGGATACCCTTGAGCTCGCCCTCAGACGCGTCCTTGAGAACCTTGCAGATTTCTTCATAGGTCGCAGCCTTCTTGAGGTTGGCCGTAAGGTCAACGACGGAAACGTCCAGCGTGGGAACGCGGAATGCCATGCCTGTGAGCTTGCCCGAAAGCTCGGGGATAACCTTGCCGACGGCCTTGGCGGCGCCGGTGGAAGACGGAATGATGTTGCCGGCAGCAGCTCTGCCGCCTCTCCAGTCCTTCACGGAAGGACCGTCAACGGTTCGCTGCGTGGCTGTCGTTGCGTGAACGGTAGTCATAAGACCGGATTCGATGCCGAAGTTGTCGTTAATGACCTTCGCAAGAGGCGCAAGGCAGTTTGTCGTGCAGGACGCATTGGAAACGACATTCATCTCCGGCTTGTAGGCTTTGTTATTTACGCCCATGACAAACATAGGAGCGTCCGCGGAAGGAGCCGAAATGACTACCTTCTTCGCACCTGCCGCAAGATGCGCGCTTGCCTTTTCGACCGTCGTGAAAAGTCCCGTGGACTCGACAACGAAATCAGCTCCGACTTCGCCCCAAGGGAGCTTTGACGGATCCTTTTCGCTGAAAACCGGAATGCTCTTTCCGTTGACGATTATGCTGTTGTCGGTGTGTCCGACTTCGCCGTCAAACTTTCCGTGGATCGTGTCATACTTGAGCATATACTCCATATAGTCGGGTGTAATCATATCGTTGATACCGACAAATTCGATATCCTCACTGTTCAGTCCGGCGCGGAAAACGAGCCTACCGATCCTTCCGAAGCCGTTGATTCCAACTTTGATTTTCTTCATATAGTGACCTCCTAATCAGCACATTATAGACGTATGGTATGTCTGTTACATTTAATATACTACATGAGTCATAATTTGTAAACACTATTTAATAATTATTATTAAATAGTTTGTGCTATGCGTTTATTTGTCCACGCTGCGTGTGAAAGAAACGCCGTCCTTATGCAGATAAATATCCAGCGTAACTCTGTCCGCCCTGATAAGGCTCTGGGTATACTCATATATCATACCCGTTTCAGTTCTGGTTCTTCTCTGAACGGAAAAAGCACAGCTTCCGGGTCTGCATTTGAGCAGTTCTGCCTCTTCCCGTCCGAGTACGACGGCCTCATATGAGTCCACCGCGGAGGCAGGCGCAATACCCACTTCGTAAAGCAGGCTGTAAAAGCTGTGTGTCCTTAAAAGCTCCCTCGTCAGCTTCGGGTAAATATACTGAGGATAAAATGAGGTTTCAAGGATGAGCGGCTCGTCGTTCACGTTTCTTATGCGTGTAAAGCGATAGACGCTCTTGTCCGCGGAGTTGAGTTCGAGCACCTTCATAAGATCCGGTGTGGGCGTGATGATTTTGAACTCGATAAGCGTTGAGGACGGCGTTAGCCCCATTGAGTTTATCTCGGACGTAAAGGAATAGACATTTTCTGTTTTGCGGCGCATTTTCGGCTCGGCGACAAAGGTTCCTCTTCCCTGCTTACGTACGACAAGCCCTTCGGCCTCAAGCGAGCCGATTGCCTGGCGGACTGTGCTTCTGCTGATATTGAAGGTTCTGCAAAGCTCGGCCTCGGAGGGTAGAAGCTCGCCGGCGCTGATCGTCCCGGCAGTAATATTTCGTTTTACGATACTCACCAGCTGAGAATAGAGAGGAATATCGCTGTCAAGAGACAGTACACTGAGCAGTACAGGATTTATTTCCACCTTAAGAATCCCCCATATGATATTTCAATCGTTTTGAACATGTCATTATAATCATTATAAGAGTATTAGGAAAAGAATACAAGCATTATTTCCATTTTCACTGCTTTTCAAAGAAACTTCGGGTTAAAAATCAGGTCTGCTTATGCCCCTGCCTCGCTTCAGGCTAGTTTGATTTTACGCCGAATATGAGCATATATATGAAATAATATAGATTGTCTGTGTTTCAACACCGTATATTGCCCGTTACGGTCAGTTAAATATGCTTGACAAGGACTTAAAAAACTATTATAATCAACCTTGCTAAAGCCATGGACGATGGCCCTTAAAGCGCCTGTTGGCGTATTTGGAGGGAGGGAAATAAAATGTCAGAAGTACGCGTTAAAGAGAATGAATCTCTGGACAGCGCTCTCAAGAGATTCAAGA
>Ga0074193_1001837_pt1 | contig 22603 bp, 15 predicted proteins | sample EPASupsiteHSE605_FD_64523 | JGI IMG/M metagenome (GOLD analysis project Ga0074193, IMG submission 64523) | Bioremediated contaminated groundwater from EPA Superfund site, New Mexico - Sample HSE6-05 | ecosystem: Environmental > Aquatic > Deep subsurface > Groundwater > Contaminated ... | reverse complement strand
GAAAAAGACACCAGCGGGATACGCCCCACATCGCCAATGGCGGTAAAGTCGCTCATGACCCGGCCAAGGCTCTGCCTTTCAGTATTGGCCGTGATGTAGGAAAAAGAAATGTTATGAAAGGCGGCAAAGCCCGCCATTGCCAGCACAAAGCACGTACCGGCGGTAATCATGCCGCCCGCAAAGGCCGCGCCCAGATAGCCGAGCCCGGCTAGGCATAGGAGCAGGGCCACAGAGCCGTCAAAGCCGAACCGCCGCGAAAACAGGCCCGTGCCAAGGCCCACGGCAGTGCTCAGGGCCGCGCCCAGCGACACCACAAGGCCCACGTCCGTTTCTCCGCTGCCAAGGGCCAGCGCCATAAAGGCCAGCACAACCGGAACAGAATCGAAAAGCCCGTCAATCAGGATGTGGTACAGATTCAGCATGATAAAGCGTGCGCGGGGTATCATGGGCAAGCTATACCGCTATGGCTGACAGGCGTCCAGTTGCCCGATGACTCTGACGTGGGCAGCTCGGCAGCAGGGTTATGTGGGCCTGCTGCCAAGCCTAGTCTATTGGGTAAGCTGCAGGGCTATCCTTGCGTATTTTGGGGGCAATCGTTGTGTAGCGATTCATAGGTGGCCTTGATGCACTCTGCTCCATACTTCCGTTCGAGTCTTCTAACAATAAAATGTCCACGGCCCATATCTTGAAAGTGGTCAATGAACATCAAATTGATTGCGGCCCCTCCCGCAGCACCTATAACGGGTACTGCCTGCGCGGCGACTTTTTCAGAGACTTGGATGCCAAATCGTGTGGAAACAGTTGCAATGAGCCTTACAAGTGCCGGAGCGCCTTCTTCTGCGATTGTTTTTTCCAAAAGAAATTCGGAAGCCTCTGTTACTGATCTAGCTAACAGAGTCCGAACGGCAAAGTATCCAGATTCTGACGCGTCATCGGATTTGGATTTTCCACCTAACGCAAAAACTTCAATGCAAGCTTTTTTCGTGTCATCTGATTTTAGATTTTCGCCTTCACTTCTCGCAATATCTGCAATAGAACGCAGCATGATAGTCGTAGAAATGGGTAATTCAACTGCAACTCCGGCTAAACCAAAAAAACCTCCAACTCCACCAGAAGTAGCCGCTGCAAGTTTATGCCACCAGTTGGAGGATTCTTCATCTGCACAATCCTTCATAGTAAAAAGTGCTGCATCAGCAGCTTTTGTTAGCGATGTTTGCACGATGTTAGATATCTTGGAATTCCAATCTTCCGGTAGGTTGTCGAAGGCGAATTCAATTGGCGTGCCAATAAAATCTGTTAATTTTGCGGCGATGCCAGGATTTTCTAAAAGAATTTTTGCATGCTGGAGTTGCTTCAAATCTTCTGCATCTAATGACATGGAAATACTCCTTTACTTCAGTTTTGGCATGAATGTTCTTCTATATCAGGATTTGTATTAAATAAAATAAAATTATTAAATTAGTATGTAATTGCTGTACGAAAACATTACTGCGTCTGTGATGTATTTGTCATTACATGAAAAATTTTATTGTGCAGATTGTTTTGCTTGATAGGATTGCGCCTTCATGTCCTTTATGAGCTGATGCAATATCTGGGTCTGTTGCATGAGGTCAGATACTGCCGTGGAGGCCTGTTCCATTGCTTGCGCTGTTTCTGCGGAGATGGTGGCAATCTGCTCAACGGAGCGGTTGATCTCTTCGCTGGTGGCGGACTGCTGCTCGCTGGCCGTGGCAATGGACTGAACCTGATCATTGACCTGATCCACAAAGCCGAGGATATTTTTCAGCGAGTCGCCAGAGTGGGCGGAAAGGGCGGCGGCGTTTTCAATGGCCTTGACCACGGTTTCCACGCTGGAAATATTTTTGCGCGTACCAGCCTGAATTTCGTTCACCGCGCGTCCCACATCCTGGGTTGCCGTCATGGTTTTTTCCGCCAGCTTGCGCACTTCATCGGCCACCACGGCAAAGCCGCGACCCGCATCGCCTGCGCGCGCAGCCTCAATGGCGGCGTTAAGTGCAAGCAGGTTGGTCTGATCGGCTATGTCTGCAATGATGTTCATGACCGCCCCGATGCCGTCCGCCTGTTTGCCCAGCACCGCCATGTCTTCGCGAATGGCAAGGGAGTAGGCGCGCACGTCTTCAATGCCTTTGACCGCTTTGTCCACAATGGCGGCGCCGTCCTGAGCCTGCCCGCGCGTCTCGGTAGAGGCGCTGGCAGCCCGCTGGGAGTTTCTGGCGACCTCAAGCACGGTGGCGTTCATTTCTTCCATGGCCGTGGCGGTTTCCCGCACCCGGCCTGATTGCTCGTCCGCGCCTCGGCTGGACTGCTCAACGCGCGCAGAAAGCTGCTCGGAAGCCGAGGTGACAACACCAGCCACGCTCTCAAGCCGTTGGATTGTATCCACAAGTTTGTTGCGGTTCTCTTCCACTTTTTGTCTGGCTTCGTGCGCTTCCTCTGCTGCGCGGGTGGCCTTGGCGACCTCCTGCTCGGCAAGCTGGCTTTTTTCTTCCGCAAAAGAAATTTTGCGTTTCAGCTCCACAAGCATGGTGCTGAGGCTCGTTGCCAGAGTGCCAAAGTCGTCCTTTCTCTGCATGGTCATTTCTGAATCAAGCGCGCCGTCGCTGATGTTTTTTGCAAAACAGATGCACTCCCTGAGCGGCTTGATAATGCCCATGGCGATAGCCAGCGAGATCACCGTGATGAGCGCCAGACCGCAAATAAACATGGCGGTAAAGAAAATGCGCCCGGCTTCAACAACGCTGCGGCCTTCGTCCGAAACTTTTTTGGAATAGGCATCAAGCAGAATCGCAAGCTTGTCCACCACGCCCCGGTGCTTTTGATAGGCAGACGCAAGCTGGCTCAGGCAAATGCTTTCAGCTTCCGCCTTGTTGCCGTTTTGGAGTGCGGGTTTGAGCCTGGTTTCAAATATTTCAAAGATGGCCTTCCCCGTGGGGTACAGTTCCTGATTGAGAATTTCCTTGATCTTTGGGTCAATAGCGCCGGAATGCCAGAGTTCGTATTGCTGCTGGAATGCTTTTTTATGCTGGGCAATGGAAGCGTAAATTTTTTTAAGGCTTGCAGCATCATTGGTGTTAACTGTTTGCAATGCATCAAGATATGTTTCAACCACATAAAGCGGTGGAGGTAAAATATCGGCAAGCAAATCCTTGCTGTTTTCTATGGATTGATATGTTGTAGAACCAATTGATGTTTTTGATATCGTGTATGTTGAAATAACAAAAAGGGCAGTCATGCCCAGAAATACAGAAGCTATAAGAATGGTGAACTTTCTGGCAACAGAGATATTTTTCAGCATTGCCGTTCCCTCGCAGTTATATCATAGAATGACTGATGTGATGCTTGGTTCTAAACGGACGCGCAGGGAAAAACAATAGGGCCAGCAGACCCTCGCCAATAGAACGGCACAAAAAAGTAACATTTGCCTGTTTGGCGCAAGGGCGTTGCCGCGAAATTGCCGGTGTACAGGAAGCCCATATGGGGAAGATTTATTGAATCAAGGGGGGAGTTGCCAGAATCGACCAAAAGTTGTGCCGGTCTGAGTGGCATGATTCGGCAGAGCGCCGGGGGACTCTGCATGCGATGCCAAAGCTGCGTGCAGTGCGGTTAGCGGAATTTATCGTGCAGGATTTACAGGGAGTGTGCAGAATCTGCTTGTAGCAATGCCCCTGTCTGAAACAGCGTGTCATGGCAAAGCAGCGCTGCCCCGCCATACAGCGGCGTTGCGGCCCGCGCGGTGGTTTCCTGCAAAAACTTGCCAGCCCAGCGTGTCAGATGACTGTTCAGAAAATTGCGGGCGACGTCCAGATGGCTCAACGCTTCTTCAGGATTTTGCCTGTCTGCGGCCCCGGCGGCCTCGTTAAGTACGCCGCCCAGAAAGGAAAGCTCCAGGCCGATGTGATCGTCCGGCTCATGCGCAGCGCGCGGGCTCACAAGGCCATACTCCGCATAGGCGGCGCGCACGTCAAACATTGGGCCGTCAAAGAGCAGCCGGTCGCGGGTCGTCCACACAGATTCCCACAGGGGGATAGCCTGCCCAGGGTCCGCGTACAGGGCCGTGTAATCAGCGCTGAGTGCTGGCAAGGCCGCATCAGTATAACTGCGAAAAAAATCCGCAAGCAGGGCCAGCCCACTGACGCCCTCTGGTGTTTCCGGCTGCATGGGCCAGTTTTCAAACAGGCGCTCTCTGGCCAGCAGGTCAAGCAGCAAAGGGTCAGGGGCATGCAGAAAAATACGGCTGAAAAAATTGTACGCCAGGGCGCATGCGCCAAGAGTTTCTATATTCATAGGTATGGAGCGGCCCGGAGGTTACCCCCGGGCCAATGGTGAAATGTTACAGACCGATGCGCAGGTAGCTTCCGTAAAACATGAGTCGGGACAGGACTTCTCCGGCGAGCACAAGAGCCAGCGCGCACAGGGTGGAGCCGATCAGCGGTCTGTCGTGCCCGGCAAAAACCGTGCGGCACGCGCTCCACGCAAACAGAGCGCCGCCAAAGAAGACCAGCAGGATGCAGATCACCAGTATGCCCACACCCGTTCCGGCAAGCATGTCCATACCGCTGGCGCCGGTGCTGCCAACCACGCCCAGGGTGAGCATGCTCAGAGGAATGCTCACAAACTTGAGGGCAAGGCCCACAGTGGCGGCAAGGCTGCCCACGCCCATGAGCCTGCCGGAGTTTGCATCCCCCATGCCGTCCGCGTCTTTCTCAAGGCTGTAGACCATGCCGCTGACCACAGCACCCGTGAGCAGCACGGTGCTGAAGAAGCCCAGCACGGTAGAAACCGTGTTCCAGACCGGTATGGTTTCAAGCAGATATACCTTGGACATGATGCCCACGGTCACAAGGCCCATACACACCGTGACCAGAGCCAGCGGAGCAATTGAGGCGTTGTTTCTGCGCAGCACGGACAGAACCAGCAGGAGGCCGCTGAAGCAGCCCACAGAGGCTATTTCGCGGCTCAGCCACGAATGCCCGATGTTCAGCACGGTAAAGATGCTGTGCGAGGGCGTGCCCAGATGCGTGAGGGAAAGCAGCACAGCCACGAGAGACATTGCGCAGGCCACCGGGGTCTGCCAGCGCAGGCTTGCCGCCTTTACGCCAAAGCAAAGCCGCGCCGCCTCGGAAACCAGCACCATCCCCACAGCTGCCTGCACGAGGATGGTGAACATGACGAGACTCCATTCGCTGGACAGCATGGCTACACCTCCTCAGGGTTGCTGACTTTCCCGGCCTTGGAACCAGCCGGCTTGGCATTTTTGCCCAAGGTGATCACAAGATTCGGCTGGGTAATGCCGGGATCGGGCAAGGGCGCGATAACGTTGACCTCGCCGTATTTCGCAGCAAGCTCCTCATATTCGCCATAATCCAGCGCGCGGTTGGGGCAGGCCGCCACACAGGCCGGGGCCGTGCCTTCCTGCTGATAGTCGCGGCAAAAATCGCACTTGGTCATTTTACCGAGTTTGGCATCGTACTGGGGGGCGGAATAAGGACAGCCCCATTCACAATATCTGCACCCCACGCACTTGGTGTGGTCTACCGAAACAATGCCGTCCTTGCCCTTGTGCATGGCCGTTGTAGGGCAGGAGCGCACACAGATGGGGTTTTGGCAGTGGTTGCAGCCAATGGACAGATAATAACCGAAAATATTCTGGGTATAGGTGCCGTCAGGGCGCGCGGCCCATTCGCCGCCAACGTATTCCGTAACGCGTCGCCACAGCACGCCCTCGGGCAGGTCATGCTTGTCCATGCATGCAATCATGCAGGTTTTGCACCCGGTGCACCGTGAAGTGTCGATATGAAAGGCAGGTCTTTTGTACATGAAGCTTCTCCTTAGACCTTGACGACTTCAACAAGGTTGGTGTGCTGCGGGTTGCCCTTTGAAAGCGGACTGGGCCGCAAGGAAGTGAGCACGTTCACGCACCCGCCGTGATCCTGCCCTTTTGCATCCGGTTCATACCACGCGCCCTGCGGCAGGCTGAGCACCCCGGGCATGATGCGCGGCGTGACCTTGACGGGAACAAACACCGTGCCCCGGTCGTTGAAGACCTTGGCCGTATCGCCCGCCTTGAGGCCGCGCTTTTCGGCGTCCACCGGGTTGATCCACAGTTCCTGCGGGGCCACCTTCTTCAGCCAGTCCACATTGCCGTAGGTGGAGTGGGTGCGCTGCTTGTAGTGGTGCCCGATGAGCTGGAGCGGATACTTGCTCCTGAGCGGGTCGGAAACACCTTCCCAGGTGGGCAGGTATTCGGGCAGGGCGGTGATGCGATCCCCTTCGGGCAGTTCCCAGGTGTGGCCGATATCCCAGAGTTTCTTGCTGAAAATTTCCACCTTGCCCGTGGGGGTCTTGAGCGGATTGGCCTCGGGATTGTCGCGAAAAGCCTTGTACGGCACAACGGGCGGCTGGGGAGCCTTGCGCTTCAGCACGCCCATGCTGAAGGCTTCTTCTACCGTTGCGGGCAGTTCAGGGATTTTCTTGCGGGTGTCGTCATACAGCTTGCGCAGCCACGCATCGCGTGTGCGGCCTTCGGTATATTTTCCCTGAACGCCGAAGCGCTCGGCAATGCCTGTGCAGATGTCGTAAATGGAACGCGATTCAAAGAACGGCTCCACGGCCTTTTGGGCAAAGATGACGTACTCGAGCTGGGATGAAGACCCCTGAGGGATGATGTCGTCTTCTTCAAGGTTAAAGGTGCCCGGCAGCAGGTAGTCCGCAAATTTGGCGCTGGGCGTAAGAAAGTTGTCAATGACCACCAGTGTTTCCAGCAGGGATTCATCCTTGAGAATGCGGCTGGTCTCGTTGGCGTCGGAGTGCTGGTTGATGATGGCGTTGCCCGCGTAGTTCCACATGAACTTGATGGGCACGTCCAGCTTGTCCGCGCCGCGCACGCCGTCCCGCAGGGCGGTCATTTCCGCGCCGCGCTTGATCGCTTCTGTCCACGAAAAGACGGAAATGGCCTTTTTGACCGGGTTGGTCAGGAAGGGGAAGACAGCAACGGGCAGGTTGGCGCAGCCTTCTCGCGCGCCCGTGCTGCCGCCTTGCAGGCCCATGTTGCCGGTGAGCATGGCCATCATGGTGATGGCCCGCGAGGTCTGTTCGCCATTGGCATGGCGCTGAGAAGCCCAGCCCTGACAGATGTAGCAGGGCTTTGCACCGCCGATTTCGCGCGCGAGGCTGATGATTTTGTCTTCCGGAATCCCGGTAATGGCTGAAGCCCAGCGAGGAGTTTTGGGGGTCTTGTCCTCACCCTGGCCGAGTATGTAGGCCTTGTAGGAATTACCTGCGGGGATGCCCTCCGGCAGGGAATCCTCGTCATAGCCCACGGTGCAGCGCTTCAGAAAATCGGTGTCCACCATGTTTTCCGAAATCAGCACATAAGCCATGCCGCTCACAAGGGCGGCGTCCGTGCCGGGGCGGATGGGGATCCATTCGTCGGCAACGGCGGCGGTATCAGTGTAGCGGGGGTCAATAACCACAATGCGGGCATTGCCCTTCTGCTTTGCCTGCATGAGGTCGTAGGTCATGCCGCCGCCGCTCATGCGCGTTTCTACGGGGTTGTTGCCAAAAAAGACCGCAAGCTTGGTATTGGCAATGTCGCTCAGCGCATTGTTGCCCAGATATTCGCCGTACATGAATGGCATGGCCTGGCTGATCTGGGAGGTGCTGTACGTGCCGTACATGTTCAGATAACCGCCAAGGCAGTTCATCAGGCGCGCCAGCGGGGTATTGCCCGTGGGCCAGGAGATGGAGAGCGTGGCGCCGAGGTTGCCCGTGCCGTAGTTGATATAGACGGCATCGTTGCCGTAGTCGGCAATGGTCTTTTTCAGACGGGCAGAAATTTCGTCCAGCGCCTGCTCCCACGAAATGCGCTCAAATTTGCCTTCGCCGCGAGCGCCAACGCGCTTCATGGGATACTTGAGCCGGTCGGGAGCGTAGAGGCGGTGCCGCATGGAGCGGCCACGCAGACAGGCGCGGATTTCGTGCAGGCCGTATTCGCTGTCGCCCTGTGTGTCCGAATCAATGCGGGTAACCACGCCGTCGGCGACATGGGCGCGCAACAGGCAGCGGCTGCCGCAGTTGACGTTGCACGATGTCCAGATGGTCTTTCCATCCTTGGCGGGCGCGCTCACAGCGTAGTTGAGGCCGTAGAACAGCCCGCCGCCTGCGGCCAGACCGCCCAGAGCGGCAACCCACTTGAGAACGCAACGCCGCGTGATTTCACCGCCGGGCGCAGTTTCGGGGGGATTTTTCTTGCTCATATCTACTCTCAAGGTCTTATTGTGAAATTTGTAACCAATCAGTACATATGAGCAGACTTAACAATTTATGTGCCAAATGAAATATCGTTTAATATCAGCGTATTGAATTTTACTGTCACGCTTTTTACAAAAAAGGTGGACAGAACGTCCACGCATAGTCCAGATCTTTCCATTTTTTATGGAAAGGTTAGTCCTTTTCCAGCCCGTAGCGTTTGAGCTGCGCGTACAGCCTGCTCTTGCCAAGGCCGGAGATTTCGCAGGCCCTCTTGATATCCCAGGCCGAGGCTTCCATCAGTTGTGAAAAATATTCCCGCTCGGCCACGGCCAGCACCTGCTGACGAAAGTCTTTGTACGACCCCACAGCGGACGGGGCCGTGCTCAGGTTCCCGCTGGCGGAGAGCGCTGGGTGTGCCGTCGCAGCGACGTTATGCTCGCCATTGAGCTCGATGGAATGCTTGAGAATGCGAATGCGTACACCTTCCGGCAGGTTGTGAACGCATAATTCCGGCAGGTCAAAGGCCCCTGTAAAGGCGCTTTCAATCACATTGTCCAGTTCACGCACATTTCCCGGCCAGTCGTAGGATCCCAGCGTTTCCAGAAAGCCCGTGCTGAGCTTTTTTTCCGGAACGCCATACTGCCGGGCCATGCGGCGCACCATGCTTTCCACTAATTCCGGAAAATCCTCCTTCCGCTCGCGCAGGGGCGGCAAATGGAGGGTGGTGGCCCCCAGACGATAGAGCAGATCACGGCGGAAATCGCCGTCTTCGACCATTTGCTCCAGATTGCGGTTGGTAGCGGCCACAAGTCGAAAATCGCTCTCCACCTCAACACTGCCGCCCACAGGGCGGTAGCGCCGCTCCTGAAGTACGCGCAGCAGTTTTTTTTGCAGCTCCAGCGGCAGTTCTCCGAGTTCATCCAGAAAAAGCGTGCCGTTGTTGGCCCCAAGCACCAGACCGTCGCTGGCTCTGTCCGCCCCGGTAAAGGCTCCCTTAACATGACCGAACAGGGTGCTTTCCAGCAGGGTCGCCGGAATGGAAGCGCAGTCCACCACCACAAAGGGGCCGGATTTGCGTTTGCTGTTGCGGTGCAGGGCCTTGGCGAAGAGTTCCTTGCCCGTCCCCGTCTCGCCGTGGATAAGAACGCTGCCGTCGCCTCTGGCAGCGGAGGCCAGATGCTCCAGGGCCCGCTCCAGCGCCGGGCTGTGGCCGATGATGTCCGCGCGGGAGAGGAGCAGCGGCGGGGCGCTGCATTCCCTGAGTGAATCGCGGTATTTCAGCACACGTTGCAGGGGCAGCAAGATTTTTTTGGGAGAAAGCGGTTTTTGCAGGTAGTCCCACGCGCCATTGCGGATGGCAAGCTCCGCGCCGTCCGGGTCGCCCAGCCCGGTGAGCATGATGACCTCTGGCGGGGGCGTGCCCTGGCGCAGGTCTGGCAGAATAACCAGCCCGTTGGTGTCGGGCAGGCGCACATCCAGAAATATGACGTCATATTCCGTTGCCTGAGCCATGCGCTTGCCTTCGGCCCCGGTGAGCGCAAAGTCAGCCGTGTGCCCGATGGTGCGCACCAGTTCCACCAGTGCGTCGCAGGTCAGTTTGTCGTCATCTATCACCAGCATGCGGGCCATGCGTTCCTCCGTAGTGCCAGACAGCGCCAGCGGCGCTGCAATGTCTCAGAAATATTATGGATTGGTATCGTCAGGATGCAGCAGTTTTTTCACGGCTTCGGCCAGACTGTGCAGCTCCGCGGGTTTGTTCAGAAATGCCGCAATGCCGATGGCAGCGGCCTCGTCTTCACCAAAGGTATGGCTGTACCCGGTGCAGAGGATGATGGGAACATCGGGGCGGATGTTCAGTATGGCGCGGGCGAGCTTGTCGCCGCACAGGCCCGGCATGCTGTAGTCGGTGATGACCAGATCGTATGCCTTGGGGCACTGGGCAAAGCGCTCCAGCGCGGCATTGCTTTCCGTCTCCACATGCACGGTATAGCCGAGACTTTCGAGAAACACGCGGAAGGTCTCCGCCAGTTCGCGTTCATCATCCACAAAGAGGATGGAGCCTGTGCCGGCGGGCATTTTTTGCGGCCCGGTCTTGGCGGGCTGGGCGTACTTTTGCTCACGCGCTGCGGGAATGTACACCCGGAACACAGAGCCGCGCCCCACCTCGCTGGAAACCTGCACGCAGCCGCCCCAGACCTTGACGATGCCCTGCACCACTGCCAGCCCAAGCCCTGTGCCCTTGCCCGGCGTTTTGGTGGTAAAGAAGGGATCAAAAATGCGCTCGAGCACTTCCTTGCTCATGCCGCAGCCCGTGTCTGAAACGGTGAGGCACAAAAAGCCGCGTTCGGATATTTTTGCTGCGCAGGGGGCTTCATCCGCCGTTTCTATGCCGATGGTCAGCACGCCGCCGCTGGTTTCCATGGCCTGCGCTGCATTGGTGCACAGATTCATGAGCACCTGATGCAACTGCGTGGGATCGGCCAGCACCGGAGGCTCCGGGTCGCCGATGCTGTAGTGGATGGAGATGGGCGCAGGCAGGGAAGTTTGCAGGAACTTTGCGGTTTCCTTGATAATATGGCTGACGTGTACGAGCTGCACTTCCTGATTGCTGCGTTTGGTGAAGCTGAGAATCTGGCTCACAAGGTCGCGGCCCCGATAGGCTGCGGCAAGAATGGCCTTGGTCTTGGATTCCAGCGTGGCATCGCCGTCCAGATGGAACAGCTCGATCATTTCGCCATTGGCTATGATGACGCCCAGCAGGTTGTTGAAGTCGTGGGCAATGCCGCCTGCGAGGGTGCCAAGGGCCTCCATGCGCTGCACACGCTGCAATTGCAGTTCTTTGTCGTGCAGGGAAATTTCTGCGCGCTTGCGTTGCAGGGCTTCTTCAAAGGCAAAAAGCACCTGCGTCAGCCCGAGTATTTCCGTGGGGGTGTAATCCTTGCCGCGGCGCATTACCGTGATGCAGCGCAGAACAGTGGCGTCCTTTTGCTGCAAGGGCACGATCACCATGTGCAGGCCCTCGCTGGCAAGATGCGCGCGGGCAACATTGCCGGAGCGCAGTTCACTGAGCTGGGCTTCGCCAAGCTGGATGGCGTCGCGCCCGCTGGTGTTTTTGCCGTCCGGCTCGCCATCTTCAGGATAGACAGTCAGCAGGTGGTTGAGCGTGCCCTTGGGCTGCAACTGGGCCAGGGTGGCGTGTTCGCTGCCGGACATGACGCGCGCCTCCATGAGGCAGCGCAGCATAACCTCCTGCTCCGTATGGCAATCCAGCGACCCCAGCAGAACGGTGTTGATGGAGCGCAGGGTAAGGGTGCGCTGGTTGACCTGCCGTTTGAGGCTGCGGTTCCAGAACAGCACCAGCACGATACTGCCAAACACAAGGCCAAACACGGCAAAAACGCCCATCCAGAACGTGCGGCTCGCCCAGAATGGGCGGTATTGAAGGGAAAGCCATTCCTCCTCAATCACTTGCCGTTCGTGCGGAAGAATCAGGGCAAGCCCCTTGCGCACAATGCTGCCGAGCATGGGCTCATCCTTGCGGGATGCTATGCGCAGGTCTATGGAATAGTTGGTTATGCCAGCTATGCGCAGGTTGCTGATGCGGGCATTGGCAATATAGTGCGAGGCAAGGGCCATGTCGCAGATGAGGGCGTCCACATCGCCCACGGCCAGCGCGCGCAGGCCGCCGATATAGCCGCCGGTAACGGGCAGGATGGTGCGGCTCGTGCCGCTGTAATGCTCGTTGAGATATTTGGTGAAATGGTCGGAAACCGTCACACCGATGCGCATGTCTGTCAGTTTGTCCAGGGTGAGGTCGTCCGCGTATTCCTTACGGGATATGATGGCCGCGGGCACGCTGATATAGGGCTGGGTGAAATCCAGATACTCCTGAAGCTCGGGGGTCATCTCCAGAGCCGCCACCATATCGACCTTGTGCGATTCCAGCGCCTTGAGCGCTTCTTCCCGGTTGCGAAAGCGGACAGGCACGAATTTCAGCCCGGTTTTTTCCGTAATAAGTCGGATGTAGTCTGCGCTCAGCCCCTGATAATGCCCGTTCATGTCGTAAATTTCGTAGGGGGGGTAGTGCAGGCTTACGCCCACGCGCACGCCGTCCGGGTGTTCCTTGATCCAGCGGCGCTCTTCCATTGTGAGCGGCGTGTGTTCTGGCAGGAGCGAGCAGGCGGCGGCAAAAAGCAGCGCAAGCGCGCACAGTATGTGGGCTGAATATTTCATGAATTTGAGCCGCGTTGGGGCCAATAGAGTGGTTTACAAAAACGTTTTACGTTGCGCAGGGGCAGGGCGCATGGCCTGCCCGCGCATTTGCGCTGTCTCAAGCTCCCAAGATTGGTACAGCTTGCGCTGAAAGGCAACCGTATAAAACCCGTTCACTATGATTTGTCGCTTGCGCCAGAGCGCCGCCGCTGAGCGTGCGCGCTGGCTTCACCTGCTGCCGCACGCGGCGGAAAAGTTGTGTATCTCGCTATAATTAAAGAGATATATTCCTGTTCTCCGCCAGAGGGTGTTTTGTTATGCTGGCGTTACGCTGATAACCGTCACTGCTTTTCAAGCCCCTGCCCACAATTAGGAAACAGCCCATGACCGAAATTGAAAATTCTGATCCTTCTGCAACGCCCAGCCATGCGTCAAACCATGAGGCAGGCCACGCGCCATACACTGCGCCAGATTACGCCCCCGGTGGCGGAGTGTTGCCGTCGCTGACCAAGACCGCGCTCAACACCCTGTGCGATACCGGGGTAATCAGCACTGTAGCATGGCAGCGGGCCGTGGAATTTTGCGGTTTCAGGCCGGACGGCAAGGCCTGGCTCGCCTACTGGCGGCAGATGTTTTTGCTGGGCGGGGCGCTGTTTTTTCTGGCGGGCGTGATCTGCTTCATTGCCTGGAACTGGGGAGCCATGACGCCCTTTGCGCGCATGGCGCTCACGGGTGCGCTTGTGGCAGGGAGCGGCCTTGGGGCTGTGCTGCTGGGGCCGGATACTCGGCTGGGGCAGGTTTTGCTGCTGGCCTGCGGCACTGCAATGGGGCCGATGCTGGCGGTGTTTGGGCAGACCTACCAGACAGGGGCCGAGCTGTGGGAGCTGTTCAGGGTATGGACGGCGTTGCTGGTGCTGCTTGCGCTGGCGGGCAGGCAGGCCGGGCTGTGGTTTGCCGCGTGGATTTCGGCCAATATCTTTGCGGCGCTCTGGCTTGGGCGTAGCCTTTCATCGCCTCTTGATGCCTTGGGGCAGTTTTTTATGGTGCCGGAATGGCTTGTTGCCATTGCCTGCGCCATTGCGTGCTGGGAGTGGATGGCCCGCAGGGCGGCAACCAGACTGCAACAGAATCTGGATGATGCCCCAGATAATCCCCAAGGCCAGAGCAAAAGGCAGAATGAAAGCCAAAGTAAAAACAAGGCCCATGCGCAGGCGTGGCTCTGCTCGCGCTGGATGCCCAGGCTGCTCTTTTTTGACATGGTTTCCCGCACCACGTTTTTTCTGATCGCCACCATTTTTGACCTGTATTTCAGGGATGGGCAGATGCTCTGGCTTTCGCCCAATTTTGTTGTAGGTTTTGCCTTGGTCACGGCGGCTCTTTCGTGGTGGTGGTATCGCACCCGGCAACCCGACCTTTTCATGCTTGCGACCCTTCTGGCAGCGGGCGCGGCAGTGCTGCTTTCCGCTCTGGCGGAAGCGGAGCTGTTTTTCAGCGCCGGAAGCATGGCAACCTTTTTGCTGTGGGGTTTGCTTGTCACCGGCGTGACTGCGGGGCTGGCAAAGATACTCCTGCACCTGCAACGCAGCATGATGACGTCCCCCCGGCAGGAGGCCGAAACCGTGGCCTTTTTTCCTTCAATCCTTGCCAGCGCCACTGCCGGGAATAGCTGGCAAACGCTGTGGGCGCACTTACAGGCGGGCGATTTTGTGCCGCTCAATCAATCGTTGTCTGACGCATTGGGCAGGCTGGGGGCGCAACCCTCCCCCTGGTATGTCAGGGGCATGCTTGCCTTTGGCGGATGGATGGCGGCGGTTTTCTTTATCGCCTTTTTTGGATTTTTGCTTTTTGAGAGTCTGGGGATCAGCTCCAATGAGGAACTGACAGTTTTTGCGGCATCTGTGCCGGTGCTGCTTATGGGGCGGGTGCTGCTGGCAAGGCAGCAGTTGTTTGCCCGGCACTTTGGCTTTGCCTTGGTGATTGCCGGAACTGTCGGGCTTGCCATTGCCCTGTGCGCCAGCATCAGGCCCGAAGGTTTGGCCTGTCTTGCGCTGGCGGGGGTGCTTTTGGTTCTCGGCATCCTCATGGGCAATGCTGGCTACGCAATGCTTGCGGCTATTGTGATCGGCAACTCAGTGGCGCTGGGGATTGCGTTCTTTTACGGGTATGCGCGCAATGGTTTTGCCGCCTCCGAAACGGGCGGCGCGGTGGAGCTGCTTTCGCTGTGGTGGGCGCTGGTTTGCGCGGGGCTGGCCTGCTATTGCCTGCGTGAACACAGGTGGCGCGGCACGGCGCGTGGCAAAGTGGCGGAAGGGTGGTTTTACGGCTTTTACGCTTCTGTGCTGATTTTTGAGATGTTCACCCTTGCCCCGGCGTACAGCCTCGCCAGCTATATGGGTTTGCCCGGTCTGACTTCGGGATATTTGGGCATTGCCCCGGCTCTGGCTGTGGCCGCGCTGGCATACTGGTTAGGCAAAGGCGCGGGCAGGCCCGCCCGGCTGCTCACAATGGCTGGCATGCCCCTTGTGTTTGCGGTGTCGTGGTATCTGCCGGGGGCGGGGCTGGCCCTTTTGGGGCTAACGCTGGCAAGGCGGATGGGCAACGTGGTGATGCAGGGCTTTGTGCTGGCGTATCTCTTCGCCTACATGTTTTTTTATTACTACAGTCTGGCTGTGCCGTTTTCGCAAAAGTCCATCTATCTGATGGCAACAGGCCTTGGTTTGCTGACGCTGGCCCTGATTCTGCGGCTATGGCAGGCAAAAACTGCGGCGCGGGAGGCAGCCCATGCGTAAGCTCTATATTCTTGCGGTGCTGGTTTTGTTTTTGGGCGGCTACGGCCTTTCCGTATACCGCATGGAAACAGTGCTGGCGGAAGGCAAGACAATCCTGCTGGCCCTTGCTCCAGTTGACCCGCGCGCACCGCTCATGGGCGACTACATGGCCCTGCGCTATGTGGTGAACAACGATATTCGCAAGGCCATTGCGCAGAGGGCCGCACAGAGCGCTGCCCAAAAGGCTGCTCAAATGAGTGCGGAAAACGGGGCACCGGAGGGCGGAGCTTCGGACAGTGCGATAAACGGCGGGGGCGTGGATGGCAGTGCCAGTTCGCCCACAGCAAGCGCAAAAAGCCTCAACACATATGACGAAAGCAGGAACACGGAAGGCTTTGCCGTACTGCGCATTACCAATGACCCGGTGCCGCATGCGGCATCATTTGTGCGGCTGGATGATGGCAGCCCCCTGCAAGCCGACGAATTTCTGCTGGCCTACAAGCTGCGTGGATACGAAGTGCTGACTGCCGCCACAGCCTTCTACTTTCAGGAGGGAACCGCCCATCAGTATACAGGCGCTAAGTTTGGTGTATTTAAGCTCGCGCCAGACGGTAAGACCCTGCTTGTGGGTTTGCGGTGATGGGAAGGGGCAATGATCAAATGATGGCATATTGAAAACAATTTGTAAGGAGCACGGTTATGTCTGCTCATTCGCTATGCCAAAGGGAATGTGAACAAGAGGTATGTTAGTATTCGATTTCAGGTCAAGGTGGGCTTTCTGGTCATCAAAATAAAGATGCGGTTTGAGTACCTCTAGAATTCGAGATTTATTAATCCCGCCGAGTAGGAACATTTCATCGACATTAACACCCCAGTTATTCAAAGTTGTGATAGCTCTTTCGTGAGCGGGGGCATTCCTTGCGGTTATTATAGCCGTCTTAAGAATTTTTTTGTAGTTAGAGTCTTCAAGCTGCTTTTTTGATTCTAATTTTTGGAAGAAAGAAATTTTTTTGAAGAAATCAGCAAGTGGTCCGGAGCCTAAGGCCTCAGATTTATGAGAATCCTCATATCTATGGTATTCCTCTAAACCAACTTCTTTGTACTTCCGCTCCGCTTCATCGTTAGCAATTACTCCATCAAAGTCGAAGGCTACTCGCAACTCAAATGCATCTTCATCATCATCAACAATTTTCGTCTTTAAAATTTGTCCAGCAGGCAATCCTTCAGCTATAGCCAGTCTGACATCTTTTTCATTAATAGCAAGAAAAAGGGAAATATTAAATGCTGATATGTATTTAATTGCAGAGCCACCAGACATAAAAGCTGCCCGTGTAATATCGAGGCCATGTTCTCTTATAGAATTAAATATTCTAATGCCAGTTTCTGGACTATTTCTTGATAAAAGCACTACTTCTACAGGCTTTTCGTCACTGTAAACATTATTAATGTTCAGAAAGCGTTTTATAAAAGGGAAGGCAACACCTTTTTGCAAAACAATTGACTTATTTTTAATTTGAAAGTCTCTGTACGCCTCTAGGCCATTATTTTTGAAGATATCATCTTCGGTCGATAGATCGAAAAGAGCATTGGAAGAGATACCAACAACAAGTTTTTTTTCAATGGGGTACGCCATGGTAGACTCTCGTTGGCTTGGTAGTAGTGAAAATATATAGTAAAAAAGCCCTTACGGCTCGTCTCCGTAAGGGCTTGTATTATCTGGTTGCGGGGGCAGGATTTGAACCTACGACCTTCGGGTTATGAGCCCGACGAGCTACCGAGCTGCTCCACCCCGCGACACGTGCAGCGTTTCTCGCTGCGAGAACAGATATCTAAGCGCTTGACCTCTGACTGTCAAGGAAATTTATAAATTTTTTTGAAAGAGCGTAATTTAAAAATGATTGTCAGAGCCTGAAACCCTTTGTTTGCGCAGTTATATTGCATTTTACTTCTCAAAAATATTTTTGCTCCGGAGGCGCGTTTTTCAGTCAGCATAATCTCACTTGCCAGTTGCCGCAGTAACTGTCGTTCCTTTTTTCCATTTCACTTGTTGAGATTGCGGCTGGTTTTGCTGGTCAGCACCCACATCCGCCCCTCGCTCAACGCCCCGGCGATTGCAAACAGGCCCGCGCGGGGCTAAACTTCGGCTGTCAGCGCCGCCTTGCGTTTTGCAGGGCGACCCGCCGCATCAAATCCTTCGGATGTTTCGCCATGCTCACCCTTGTTCTGGCCGTTGTCATTGCTGTTGCCGTTTCCTTTACCTGTTCGCTGCTTGAGACGGTGCTGTATTCCCTTTCGTGGTCAACCATCGAGCGGCTGCGCAAGTCCGGCAGCAAGTCCGGCGAGCTGCTGTACGCCCTGCGCACCCAGGTGGACAAACCCATTGCCGCCATCCTCACGCTCAACACCATTGCCAACACCGCCGGGGCCACGGTGGCGGGCGCGGCCTTTCTGGCCGTGTATGGGCCGGAATACATGTCGATTTTTGCCGTGGGCTTTACGGTGCTGATTCTGACAATGGGCGAAATCCTGCCCAAGAATCTGGGCGTGACCAAGGCGGAGCCGCTCGGCGTAATGCTCGCCCGCCCGCTTGCCATTATGGTCAAGCTCATGTCGCCCCTGCTGTGGGTTACGAGCATGATAACGCGGCTTGTGTCCCCGCCGTCCGCTGGCCCGGTCATTTCTGAGGACGACATCCGCGCCGTAACGAGCCTTTCGCGTCAGGCGGGGCGCATCAAACCCTATGAAGAAGCCTTTATCCGCAACGTGCTGGCGCTGGACCAAAAGCGCGTGCGCGAGATCATGACCCCCCGCACGGTGGTTTTTGAACTGCCGGACGACCTCACCGTGGAGCAGGCCTACACAGACCAGCGCACCTGGCACTTCAGCCGCATACCCGTGTACGGCGATAATAACGAAGACATCGTGGGCGTGGTGGAGCGCCGCACCCTGGGCCGCTGCATAAACGAGGGCCGCAAGGATGTGACCCTCGGCAAGATCATGCGCCCGGCGCACTTTATCCTTGAGAACCAGACGCTTGACGTGCTGCTGCACGATCTGCTCAAGGCCCGTGTGCATCTCTTTATCGTGCTGGATGAATATGGCGGCCTTGCTGGCGTGGTGTCGCTGGAAGACGTGCTGGAAGAAATCCTCGGCAGCGAAATTGTGGACGAAAGCGATAATGTGGATGATCTGCGCGCGCTGGCGCGTCAACGGCGGCGCGAACTGAGCGTGAACCGGCAGGGCTGATCTGTTGCCCTGCGCTGCCCGCTTGCCCGGCTTGCAAATCCGGCGCGTAGCAGCTTGCGCGCCAGCCGAAGCGGATTGGGCGGCGTGGAATAATTGTATTATCCCTTGCGGCAGAAATCTTATTGTAGTAGTATGATAAGACGCAGGCCGCATTCTGCCTTGCATGTGTGCCTGAGCAAATGCTTGTTTGGATTCAGCCCCTGTTCCCCTGCTGTTGCAGTGGTGTGCGCCCGCACACAAACCTTGCGGCAAGTGTGACTACAATCACAGAACCCGCGCCCCTAGCTGAGTTATACTTCTATTAAAAATAATTCCTATCTTGTCAGCAGGTATAAAATAGCGTAAAGGTTTGAGCAATCAGGGCCGGGTGGCTCAGGGCAAAAGCCCCAGCCCGGCAGGTTCGGTCTGCGCGCCCTGCGGCGCGACAGGTCGAAGGTCATGGCCCCTTTCGGGCAGCACCAAACATGACCCAATGTTTCAGGAGAAACGCATGGCCCGCAAAAAAAACACTGGCATCTACATAGCCGCGCTGCTGCTCTTTTTGGGCGGGGTGGGCTATCTTGCATATTCCGGCTTTTCTGAAAACAGCGTGTATTTTCTGAACGTGTCGGAAGCCAAGGCCGCAACGCCCGAAAAACTCGTGGCTGCGCGGCTTTTTGGTACTGTGGCCGAAGACGGCATTGAGAAGCACCGGGGCGCGCCCGGTGTGGATTTTCGCCTTGAAGACAAGGACAACGCCAGCCAGACCATCCAGATAAGCTACTCCGGCGCGGTGCCGGATACCTTCAAGGCTGGCGCGGAAGTTATTGTTGAAGGCGGCATGGGGCCGGAAGGCCGCTTTCAGGCCAAGACGCTCATGACCAAATGCCCCTCCAAATACCAGAAAGAGAACCGCAATAGCTGAGCCTGCTCAGCGGCATTGCCGTTTGCGAGTGCGATTGGCCTGACTGCCCTTCGCCCTGTCAATAGTTGCGGGCCATATGCGGGCCACGGTCGCGGGCTTTCCCTGCAAAGATGGCCGGGTTTCAGTTCAGTGCGCAGAGCCGTAATCGGGCACCCGATGCCCAAACGATAGCAACGCCCCGCCCAGCGGCGGGCCGCCCCCTAAGCGGGATAAAGGAGTCTTATGTACGTTTTTGCCTTTGCCCTTCAACTGGTGGCCCTGCTGGCCGCACTTGGCGGCTGTGGTCTGGCCCTTCTGCAATTGTGGCAAAACCGGGAAGACTCCCTCGCCGTGGTGGAAAAAGCCCACCTCGTTATCAGCGGCGCACTCTTGCTGGCCTCGGCACTGCTGCTGCACGCCCTGTTCTGGAACGACTTCAGCGTGGCCTACGTTGCCAGCTATACTGACCGCGTACTGCCCGTATTTTACCGCCTCACGGCCTTCTGGGCCGGGCAGCCCGGCTCCATGCTCTTCTGGGCGCTGGCAGTGGGCCTGAGCGGCAGCGCCTTTGCCCTCACGCGGGCCTACAGAAACCTCAGCCGCCCCACGCGCCTGTGGTACTGGAGCTTTTTTTACATCATCATGGGCTTTTTTGCCCTTATCCTCACCAGCTGGAGCAATCCCTTTGTGCTGCAATCGCCTGTTCCGGCAGACGGCAACGGCCTGAACCCCCTGCTCCAGAATCCCGGTATGATCTTTCATCCGCCGTTGCTGTTCCTTGGTTACGGCGGCTTTGCCGTGCCTGCCTGTCTGGCGCTGGCCCAGTGTCTTTCGGGGCAGAGCAGCAGCGAAGGGTCCTGGTTCCGCCTTTCGCGGCCCTTCATCATTCTGGCGTGGCTGTTCCTTACGGCGGGCATAGTGCTCGGCGCATGGTGGGCCTACATGGAGCTTGGCTGGGGCGGCTACTGGGCATGGGATCCAGTCGAAAACGCATCTCTGGTGCCCTGGCTTATCGCCACGGCTTCGCTGCATACCCTGATTGTTGAAGACCGCCGGGGCAAGCTTGGGCGCGTCAACGTTGCCATGATGGTGCTCACCACGGTTTCGGCCTTTTTTGCCACCTACCTCGTGCGCAGCGGCGTTATTGATTCCGTCCACGCCTTTGGCGACGGCAGCGTGGGTACGCCCCTGACCATCTTTGTGCTGGGCGGCCTTGTCATTGCCCTGTGGATTCCCTTTGCCTCGCCCAAAACCGGCAAACCCCTTGCCGGGCTTGAAAGCCGCGAAGGCTTTCTGACCCTTGTGGCCTGGGTGCTGTTGGCGCTTGCCGTGATTATTCTGGTTGCCACCATGTGGCCCGTCATCAGCAAGTTGTGGTCTGCCGCGCCGCGCGGCCTTGACGCCCGCTTCTACAACCGCGTGTGCCTGCCCCTGGGCGCGCTGCTGGTGGTGATGATGGCGGCCTGCCCCTGGCTCGGCTGGGGCGGGGGCCTGCGCAACAAGAAGGGCTTTTTTGCCGTGATCGGGGCCTTTGCAGTCAGCGCCGGGGTTATCTGGACGCTGGGCTACCATCAGCCCACGGCCCTGCTGGGCGCTTCCGCCGCTGTGGCTATCGTGCTTGGGGCCGTCATGCTGCTGGCAGACAAGGCCAACCGTTCGCAGCCCGTCACCATCGGGGCGCTGGGCGCGCATATCGGCATGGCGCTGGTCGCCATCGGCATATCCTTTTCCGGCCCGTACACCACTGACCGCGAAATGATCCTCGCCAAGGGTGAAAGCAGCACCGTGGGCAGCTATACTGCCACACTGCTCGAACTGGGCGAGGGCCGCCGCGTTGACCATGAATTCATCGCCGCACGGCTGGAAATCTTCAAGGATGGCAAATCCATCGGCATTGTCGCGCCGGAGCGCCGCCTCTACGACAAATTCGGCACCATGCAGTTCTCCGAAGTGGACGTGATCCCCGGCCTTGGCAACGAAATCTACGCCTCCCTGCTGGGGCTGGACGAAAGCTCCAGGGTTGTGGTCAAGGTCAGTGTTGAGCCGCTGGTCAACTGGCTGTGGATCGGCGGCACCATCATGTGCCTTGTGCCGCTTGCTGGCCTGCGCCGCCGCAAGAATCCCGCGCCGGAGTCGGACAGCGAGAACAGCGCGGCCTAGCCGCAGGAGGCCCTCTTGCTGGAACTTGTGCGCGTTGCCAAGGTCTATGGCGTCAAGGTCGTCTTTAAAGACGTAAGCTGCGCTCTTGCTGCGGGCAGTGTCTCGCTGCTCGTGGGCGGCAACGGCGCGGGCAAGAGCACCCTCATGCGCATCATGGCAGGGCTTTCCCGCCCAAGCGCTGGCGCTGCCAACGTGGCAGACCAGGCCCACGTGGGTTATCTGGGGCACGCTACCTTTCTGTATCCCGGTCTCACGGCGGTGGAAAATCTGGCCTTCTGGCGCGATGCCTACGGCCTCAAGCTGACGCGTGACGATATCATGGCCGGGCTGGCCCGCGTGGGGCTGGAAGCCCACGCCCACGAGCGCGCGGGCGTGTTCTCGCGCGGCATGGCCCAGCGCCTCAATCTGGCGAGGGTGCTCATGCAGGCCCCGGACGTGCTCCTGCTGGACGAACCCGGCACAGGCCTTGATGTGGCCTCGCTGGCCCTGTTGCGGCGCGAGATTCTTGCAGCGCGGCAGCGCGGGGCATGCGTGGTGCTTATCAGCCACGATCTGGCGGGCGATGCGCCCCTGGCCGACAGGCTGCTGGCGCTGGAACATCGCAAGCTGGCCTATGACGGCTCCCCGGCGGGATTTGGCGGCTTTGCTCCGGTGGAAACACCGGCTGGCGCTGCCGCAGAGGCTTCTGACCGCGCTCAGGGAGGCCCCGCATGCTGCGCCTGATGTTTGCCATGACCCGTAAGGATCTGGCCCTGACGCTGGCGCGTGGCAGCGGGCTGGTGCAGGCCTTGCTGCTCGGGCTTTTGCTGCTTTTTGTATTTAGCCTGTCGCAGGGCATTGGCGAGCGCATGGCACCCCAGGGCGCTGCGGCTGTGTTCTGGATAAGTTCCGCCTTTTGTCAGGTGCTTATTTTCAACCAGCTCTATGCGCTGGAAGAAGTTAACAATTCCCGCCTCGGGCTTTTGTTGTGCCCCGCCCCGGTGCAGGCCGTATGGCTTTGGCAGGGGTGCGCGGGGGTTGCGTTGCTTGGTGCTGGCGCCGGTGGATTTTTGGCTGCGCGTGG
>Ga0074193_1001831_pt1 | contig 22712 bp, 20 predicted proteins | sample EPASupsiteHSE605_FD_64523 | JGI IMG/M metagenome (GOLD analysis project Ga0074193, IMG submission 64523) | Bioremediated contaminated groundwater from EPA Superfund site, New Mexico - Sample HSE6-05 | ecosystem: Environmental > Aquatic > Deep subsurface > Groundwater > Contaminated ... | reverse complement strand
GATTAGAGAAATTGGGTTCTTGCTTTGGTTACTGGTAAGTATGCAATTTTGGCAGGAAAAATTCGTGACAGTGAAAATAATGGAAGCGTTGATTAAGACGAAAATATGAGAAACAAAAATAGTAAGGCAAAAATTCTCAAATTGGTGTAAATTTGGGTGGAAATAAGTTATGATACCTACAAAAATGAATTAATTTGACAATGTCAAGCTACAAAAATGAATTAATTTGACAATGTCAAGCTATAATAGAAGGGATTTTAAATGCAAAATCTTAAAAAAATACTTTTTCTCTTGCTGATCATACCTGTAGTCACAGTTGTGGGTTATTATGCATTAATGCTTCTTACAGGCGGTCCAGCCTTACCTGATTTTTTTGAAATCAGAAATAACGATACAGAGACCCATGAAGTAACTGTAGAAGTATTGGACTCGCATAACAGTTCCATATTCAAAGAATCATACAATCTGTATCCAAACGAAACGATTTCTGAGGCAAAGCCGTTTAGTCTTCTACGTTCTGTTAATATGAAAGAATATACATTCAGGACTACACTGGATAATGGAACTGATGACGCAACTGTTTCAATACCTTTACATTGTTGGAGCACAGCTATCATAGTTATAGATTGGGAAAGCAGTTATCCAATAACGACAATGGTAAAGATAGAAACTGGTAGAGATAGAAATAGTTTGAGAAGATGATTATCCAGGTATTCTCTGACAAGTTTTACATCATTGAAATTTTGTGAAATCTGTTTTCCCTTTACAATAACAGAAAAGCCTCTCTCCCCATCCAATGGCTTTCGAGTCAGAACTGAACAAGCCTGTGCTTATGTCGTACTCAATGCCTTCTTTTTTGTATAGATTCAGAGAAAAGTGTTTATCCGTAACAATAAGTCCCACTTTAATATCTTCATTCATAAGCATTAACTTAAAATTCTTATAACTTTTCAATGCGGCCAGTTTTTCTATGTAAGGTGACTGCTTCAATTCTTCTGCAACATGAAAAGGAACTATAAGCTCAATAGGGATTCCTTCTTTTACTCTTTCAGAGATTGAACCAGCATATCCTCCGGTTACTACAGACGATATGCCGTATATATGATCTGCTTCTTTAATTATTTTTAACTGGTTGTCATAGACATTAAGGATCTTCATACCTTTATCCTTGAGGACTTCAGACTCATAAAGACATCCGATTTCTTTTAACAGAGGACTTGGAATTCCTTCGAGGTAATGTCTCAACCAGAAATGCTTAAACTTATTAATCGTCCAAAATGTTACAAAAGAGTCAGCTACTCCTGAAGCTACAATTTTTCCTGCTGGCGTCAGGAAATACTCATGTTCTTTTGTTTCTATCAGATGATCCGCTTCGAGTTTCTTGAGCTTTGGAATTAGTGCCTGAGACGTGCTCCCGGTAATTTCGCGTAACTGGGAAAGCTTTCTGCTGCCCTCGTTTAATGATAGAAGTATCTCTGTTACAAGTCTTGATCTATATATTGCCTGAACGTCATCTCCCTTTTTTTTATAAATTTCGAAGCAGTTCATTTCCTGTCGCCTCATCTACAGATTTTTTTCCTCACTTTCTTATTAAATTGTTTTGACGTAATATATTCTTTTCTTTTGTTGAGGCATGTATGTTGCTACGTTTTTTGTTAATTTTATAGTTTAGTGAAGAAAAGGATCTCCGGATTATTTGCTGAAAGTAGGTCGAATTCTTGACATCAATTAGAGCTATGAAACTTTACTATTTTTGATGAAAAAGAGAAGTGGTTTAATGAATGTTAATCCGGCTGATGAAAAATTCATCACCGTAATAAATGTATAGGAAAAGATTAAGAGAGATTTTTGAATGTGAAGTTCAAACAAACCTTCCAGAGCACATTTGAACTCCACATGCCCTGAGGCGTGATTATGTTAACTTTAAGAGTATTTAAGGTTTGTCTGTTCTTGCCTCGGGAATAAAATCACGAGGTAGAAGTATGATTGCAAACAGAAAATTTGGAATTGGCGCACTACTTGCGGCAATGCTGCTGATGAGCATGGCATTTGTACCAATGGTAAGCGCCCAAGCAGAAACATTGTCTGATAGCTCAGATGTCAAACAAGTTACCTTAACAATGGATCAAAAAGATGGGGTTCTGATAATTCCTCTAGATGACAAAAAGATCACTGACTTGAGCACAGCAAACACTACTAAAAAATCAGCGACAGCTTATCTATCAGGCACCATCGATAAGAACAACTTTGTTGTTCTTGAGGGCATAATCACACTTGATGGAGAAGAGGAGAAAGTTCAATTATCCGGTGAAGCAACTCAAGTGTTTATTGGATGGAATGTCCCAGAAGGAGCCAAACCAATTTACTCCGAAGTAGACAACATGACAATGACCCGCTATGAAGGCGCAACAGAAATGTACGCAATATATGTCGATCTTCAAGATACAGAAGGAAAATACAACTTACATGGTGAATTCTATGAAGATGGAACAGGAGGTCTTGTTGGAAAAGTTATGAATAATGGGGTCGAATGTGATCTGGGTCTCCTGGGATCATCTATCAGCATGTATGAAAATGTTAATCCAACTGCAACAATCAAAAGTAGTGAATTTCTGACTGTTCCTCAAAGAAGTCAATGGGAAATATATTGGTACGAACAAGATTACGATGCTGCAAGCCAAGCCTGTGGAGAAACATGTGCTGCAATGCTTGAAGAATACTGATCAGGTGACCATCCATCTATATGGGACATCTGGGTTTATAACGGTTATGATCGTATGTCTGCTGGAGATGCTCAAGATTATCTGGATGATCAAGGAGTATCTTTAATCAAAGGTTTAAAAACTGGATCATTTCTTTACACAACAGGTCAAATTAAAAATATGATTGATCTTGGAAGGCCATTCTATCTTATAGAAAAAAGTAGATGGGGTGCTTGCCATGCGGTAGTTCTTAGAGGATACGATGAGGACTTCATGATAGACCCATATTTCCTATTAAACGATCCAGACACTTTGACTGGTACAAATACAATGTATTGGTACGATACAGACAGTCCTAACTTCAACTATGAAGAAAATGTCTATGAGTACATAGAATCAGATGATACATCCTCAATTGGATATTACTACTTGGGATGAGAGAATGAATTGAAAAATTTGAAGTGAGCCTCTTGGTTCACTTCTTATTTTTACCGTACAATTATGCCGGGTTATAGTATGGAAATTAAAAATATCTCTACGGTATTGCTAATTATTCTCACAATCAACTGTGCATCTGCTACTACAATTACAGTAGAAGTAAATAATGGGGATAATAATAATTTTTCTTCAATACAGGAAGCAATAAACTTTGCACAGGAAAACGACTCAATCCTAATCTACAAAGGGAACTATTCGGAAACTCTCACCATCGATAAACAATTAAAAATCAGTTCTGTTTCTTCCAACCCGGAAGACGTGATTATCAACCCGGACATTTCTTCTATACCAGTGATCCAGGTTACATCAGACAATGTTGAAATAACCGACTTGACAATCCTTGGAAACAGCAACGAAAGTCAAATCTCAGGAATCTTTTTAAACAATGTCAATAACTCGCTTATTCAAAACAATATCATTTCAAATGTTCAGGATGGTCTTGTTCTAAATGCCTCTTCCAGATGCAGTATTGAAAATAATACTTTATTTTCAAACACTCTGCATGGAATCTATCTGATTAATTCGGCAGGCAATGATTTGAGGAATAATCTCATCATTGACAATAAACGTGGGCTTTACTTGAATCTATCAAATCAAAATATTTTAGTCAACAACAATGCCAGTAATAATGAAAACTATGGAACTGCTCTCAGGAAATCAAATGCCAATAATTTAACTAATAACCAATTTTTCATGAACAAATACGGGCTTTGTCTAACTGTCTCTCATGAAAATGTAATAGCAAATAACGCTGCTGGTAACAATAAACAATCCGGCTTTCTTTTATGGATATCGGAGTCAAATAACTTAAAAGATAATATTCTCATAGAGAATGGAAACTCTGGCATCTATCTTCTAGCTTCTGATACAAATACTTTAATTAGAAATGCTTTATCTAACAATTCCAATGGTATTTCAATCGGAGATTCCAGCAATAACCTTGTTACAAACAATACTTTTAGCTCTAATAATGAGTATGGGTTATTCTACTTCTACTTAAATTTAAACAAAAATAACACTATCAAGGATAATATTTTTTTAAATAATGAAAAAGGAGACGATAATCTAACCTCTTTCTCCAGGTCAATTTATGTTATCCTTATTCTTCTAATAGGAACTGGTTTTGCATATTACTTAATGAAAAGATCCTTGTTAAAAAAAGCTCTTAAAGGCTTAGGCATTTTAATAGTAATATTTTTGATTTCAATTATTGCCTGGTATTTCCCGTTTGAATCAGGTCTGTCCGGGAATAATATAGAAATTACTAATTTCAGCTGGTATAATTCCTCCAAAATTAATGAAACGCACACACAGGTTACTCTATCAATGGATATTAATTACAGGAGTAAACAAGCATACGACTACAGTTTTGCTGAAAATTCACAAACCGATGTTATCCCGACCAGGGTCCAGATATTCTCAAGGGAGTATAAACCAGATGAAGATCAAGAAGTACCTTATACATTATTTTCTGAAGAAGATATTATTTTAACGTACCGAAAACCATTCAAATACGAAACTACTCTCGATTTAGATAATAACATGGAGTACGACGTTCAGACAATAATCGTGTTCGAACGAGAATTTGATTATCCGAACCCATATGGAGAAGAATTAAGGTGGGAACTACTTGGAGGGTGGCAGCAACTGATATCAACCTGAACAACTTCTCATTTTATTTTTCTTCTCCCTGTTTGGGCAGACATTTAACTGTTTAACTATTTAAACCATAAATCTTCGGTCTTCCAGTCAGACAAATGCCTGACTTCCCTTTCTCTTTTCGCAGGTTCCTGTTTGAAATGGCAGAATATTAATATTACTTTATTAATATGACCTCTCAAGTTTCAATTATACTAACTTTAAGTAATATTGGTTCTGACCTATATTCAGCTCTCTGATTGTAATACAAATTCCTTTATCGTTAATTTGTAAATCTCATTAAACTTTGACTGCATCACAATAAGAAACCCTTAATTTATGATTGCCATGACAAACGCACCAAGGCTTATTGCATGGGAACTGACTGCAGGCTGCAACCTGAACTGCGTGCACTGCAGAGGAGCTTCCACTTCTTCAGTTCCGGCAGGTGAGCTTACAACTGATGAAGCTAAACATTTCATTGACGAGATTGCAGAACTTGGAAAGCCCATCCTCATTCTGAGCGGAGGCGAGCCTCTCACCAGACCGGATGTTCTGGAAATTGCCCGTTACGGCACTGATACCGGGCTTCGTGTAGTACTTGCAACAAACGGCACGCTTCTCACTCCTGAGCTTGTGCAGAAATTGAGAGATGCAGGCGTGCAGAGACTCAGTGTAAGTCTCGATGGAGCGACTGTAAAGACTCATGACGAATTTCGGGGCATGCACGGGGCTTTTGAAAGGACGCTTGCAGGGATTAATGTCCTGAGAGAAGCAAATTTTCCTTTCCAGATCAATACTACGATCTCAAGGCGCAACCTTGAAGAAATCCCAAAGACTTTCGAGCTTACAAAAGAGCTCGGAGCAGTTGCATACCATGTCTTTTTCCTTGTGCCCACAGGCAGGGGAGAAGAATCCGATGAGGTATCTCCTGCGGATTACGAACGCATTCTTCACTGGTTCTATGATATGCAGAAAGAATCGGAAATCCAGTTGAAAGCAACCTGTGCCCCCCATTATTTCAGGATTATGCGCCAACGGGCAAAAAAAGAAGGTATCGAGATTTCGGTGAAAACTCACGGTTATGAGGCCATGACAAAGGGCTGCCTCGGAGGGACAGGTTTCTGTTTCGTCTCCAGTGTAGGCGAGGTCTACCCCTGCGGTTACCTTCCTGTACTTGCTGGCAATATCAGGGAACAACCCTTTAGAGATATCTGGGAAAATTCCGAGGTCTTCAGAAAACTAAGGGATCCTGACGAACTTAAGGGTAAATGCGGAATCTGCGAATATAAAAGGGTCTGTGCTGGCTGCAGGGCAAGAGCTTATGCTGCTACAGGCGATTATCTTGAAGAAGAGCCTTACTGTGTCTACAGGCCCGGAAAAAAATGATAGTGATCAGAATGATTGAACTTGAAGATTGCAAATGTCGGTTTCAGGAAGAGGAGACCGATTTTACTTCTGACATGGAGCCTTATGAAGAAGAAGTTCCTGAATTTGAACTTGATGAGACCGACAAGAGAATTCTAAATCTGATCCAGCAGGAAGTTCCCTTAGAAGTCGAGCCTTTTGAAGAGTTAGGCAAAATCCTCGATCTTTCCGAAACCGAGCTTCTTGAAAGGCTGCGCGAGCTCAACAGGAAAGGAGCAGTAAGACGGATAGGGCCGGTTCTCAGTACCAGAAATATGGGCGGAGTAGGCACTCTTGTGGCCCTGAAGGTTCCAGAGGCCCGAATTGAAGAAGTTGCAAACTTCATTAATGAGTACCCTGAAGTTTCTCATAATTACCTCCGAAGTGCTGCAAAATACAATGTCTGGTTTACACTCTCTGCTCCTGATAAAACCAGACTTGAGGATATCGTTTTCGAAATTCGGGAAAAAACCGGCTGTCCGCTCTTAAACCTCCCTACGAAGCGTCTCTTCAAGATAAATGTAAAGTTCGATATCAGGTGAAAAAATGGATGAAACGGATGTAGAACTGCTCAAGCTTGTTCAGGATGGGATTCCGCTAACCCATTCCCCTTTCAAGAGTCTTGCTGCCGGACTTGAGATAAGTGAGCAGGAAGTTGTTGACAGGCTCAAAAGCCTTCAGAAAGCCGGGAAAATCCGGCGCTTTGCAGCTTCAATCGGACATCGGGCAATAGGAATCACAGCCAACGCGATGTGTGTCTGGAATGTTCCCGATGAGCGGATAGAAGAGGTAGGGGCAATAATGGCGGAATTCCCTGAAGTGACTCATTGCTATGAGCGCCCGCGCTATCCTGACTGGCCATATAATCTGTTCACCATGGTTCATTCCTACACTCCTGAAGACTGTGAAAAGGTAGCTGTCAGGATTTCCAAAGCAACTGAGATTAAGGATTATACTCTCTTCTTCAGTGAACGGGAGTTCAAGAAAACCGGCGTCAGGCTGTGAGGTTCCTGAAAATGGCTGAAGTAAATAATTTTCTCCCCCTTATGCTTGACCTTTCTGGCAGGAAGGTCGTTATCTTTGGGGGCGGCTCTGTCGGGGAACGCAAGGCTGAACTTTTCTACGGCTGTGCAGATACCCTTGTTGTCAGCCTTGAATTCTCCCCGCGGCTGCAGGAGCTTGAAGCCTCAGGGCAGGTCCGACTTGCTCGGCTTGACCTTTCTGCAGCTACGGATTCCGAACTCAGGGAAATCGTTTCAGGAGCCTTTATTGTCATACCTGCAACCAGCAGTTTCGAACTTAACCGAAAAATCACTGTCATTGCACGGGAAAGCGATATTTTGATTAATCAGGTCGATGCTTTAGGTAGTGTTGTAATTCCCTCAGTCATCAAAAGAGGAGATCTTGTGATAGGGATTTCCACTCTCGGTCACAGCCCTGCAGTCTCAAAATATACCCGCAGGCAGATAGAAAGCCTGATAACTCCTGCATATTCGGATATGATCCGGCTTCAGGATGAGCTCAGGACTTACCTCAAACAACATGTGGATGAGCAAAGAAAAAGGAAAGAAATCCTCTGGAAAGTTCTGGAAAGCGAGACTGTCTGGAACGGGTTTTCCGAGTCTTATGAAAAGGCAGAAGAAAAGGCATACGCTATAATCTCGGAGTATCTTGGAAATTCCTTTAGTGGAAAAAAGACTGAGGATTTCTGAACAAAGTTTAATTTACCACTCCTTATATTATTATTCTATTCCCTTTATTCATTCTATCCGGAGGCTCTCTGTGACAGAAATCTCAAGTATGGTTATATCCCATAAAAAAGCAAAGATTGAGGAAATGGAGTCCGCCTGGCACGGAGATCTGGACGGTCTGCTCCATAACCTGTATAATCATGAATTTGTTTACGAGTGTGTCGTCTTAAAAACCTGTAACCGTGTTGAAATCTATGTTGTTTCCCCCAAAAGCAGCAGTGTACTTTTCTCTTTTGCAAAGGAAATGGGAGCTTCCACCCACATAATCGATTTCTACGGGCATGACGAGTCCCTGGAGCACCTGCTCAGGCTTGCAGGAGGGCTTGAATCCATGATCGTAGGAGAAGACCAGATCCTCGGGCAGATAAAAGACCTTTATGCCTATTCCAAGAAAAAGGGAACAACTGGAAAAATCCTGGATACCGCCTTTGATAAGGCTATTCAGGTAGGAAAGAGGATCCGCAATGAAACAAAAATCAACAAGGGTTCGGTTTCCATAGGTTCTGCGGCTGTAGACCTTGCAGAGGATATCCTGGAAGGACTCACAGGAAAATCCGTGCTTGTAATAGGAGCAGGGGAAATCGGTGTCCTTGTTGCAAAAGCCCTGGCTGAAAAGGATATCGAGGCGATATACATTGCTAACCGCACCTACCAGAAAGCTGAAGAAATTGCCTACGAACTCGGAGGACATGCAGTCAGGCTTGATGATATCCAGACTTACCTTAAGGACGCTGATGTGGTAATCAGCGGTACGGGAGCTCCCCATTACATTCTTACCAGGGAAATGGTTGAAAAATCCTTAAAAGATAGAAATAAAAACCGTAAACTCCTGCTGATCGATATCGCAAATCCCAGGGATATCGAGGAATCTGTTATTGAACTTGATAATGTCGAACTGTGTAATATCGACAATCTCAGGGTCATCAGCGAAAGAACTCTTAAAATGAGAAAGGAAGAAGCTAAAAAGGCTGAAGCTATAATTCAGGAAGAAATCAGGCTTTTAAACCTCCAGTACAAGCGCCAGAAAGCCGATCGCCTTATTGCTGACCTTTATCGGCAGGTTTATGATGTCCAGATAAGGGAAAGGGAAAAGGCGGTCAACAGGCTTTGCGCCTATCATACCATCGGGAAGATTGAAACCGAGGTGCTTGACGATCTTACTCACTCTATTGTTAACAAGATCTTGGCCGAGCCTACAAAAGTCCTCCGCCAGGCCGCAGAACTCGGAAACGAAGAGTTCCTTGATGTGGTTTCAAGGGTCTTCTGCCTCGATAAGGATAAGATAAGGTTTGAAAAAATGAAACCCGATTGTGGAAATGAATTAAATCGGGTCTCGGAAAAAGGAAATTCATAAGAATATAGTTCGTAGTTGAAGGAGTGATCACATGTTTCCAGATGTTAGGTTGAGACGGTTGAGAAGAGGAAAGATCAAGAACCTTGTGCGTGAGACCACCTTATCCGTAGACGACCTAGTTCAACCCCTTTTTGTGGATGAGACTATCGACTCCCCTGTTGAGGTCCCTTCCATGCCAGGTATATACAAGTTCCCTCTCTCAGAGGTTGCAAAAGAAGCAAAAGAGATCGCAGAACTCGGAATTCCTGCAGTGCTCCTTTTCGGAGTGCCTGCTTTTAAGGATACAGAGGGCAGTTCCTCCCATGGAGAGACTGATGTGGTGCAGGAAGCTATCCGGAGGATCAAGGCCGAGCTTGGAGACAAACTTGTGGTAATCACGGATGTTTGCATGTGTGAGTACACGAGTCACGGGCACTGCGGAATAATCGACTTCGAAACTAAAGAGATCCTTAACGATCCAACCCTTGAAGTCCTCAGGAAAATAGCAGTCAGCCACGCAAGAGCAGGCGCTGACATGTTAGCTCCCTCCGGAATGATGGACGGGATGGTAGAAGCTATCCGGGAAGCACTTGATCTCGATGGCTTTGAGAATGTTCCAATTATGTCCTATGCCGCAAAATACTACTCTTCTTTCTACGGGCCTTTCAGGGATGCTGCCGAATCAGCCTGCTCTTTCGGGGACCGTTCTTCCAACCAGATGGACCCGGCAAATAGCGACGAGGCGATCAGGGAAGTTACTCTCGACATAGCCGAAGGAGCAGATATCATAATGGTAAAACCGGCTCTGCCTTATCTTGATATTGTATACAGGGTCAAGACCGAGTTCGGGATGCCAACAGCTGCATACAACGTGAGCGGAGAGTATGCCATGCTTAAAGCAGCTGCAGCCAATGGGTGGCTTGATGAGAAGAAAGCAGTGTACGAGTCCCTTCTTTCGATCAAGAGGGCAGGAGCAGACATTATCATTACCTACTTTGCAAAAGATGCTGCCCGCATGCTGAAGTAAACGCCTCTTTTTCAGGCGCTCACACATTTTTTGGGAGCTTTTTTTCGTTTTCTTTTTAGCCGTCCATTCTTATTTTTTAAACTTGCTGTTCGTTTTGCTTACGTGCCCCATCAATAACCGCTTCCATCAATAATTGATTAATATAGGAAGGCTCTGTTATAAGGAAAGAAAAAGAATACAGATAAGGAGTAGAATTACCTTTAATTGAAAATTCATTAAATCCTAATTTCAGTTTAATTTATAAATTCGAATTTCAGTTTAATTTATAAATCCTAATTTCAGTTTAATTTATAAATTCGAATTTCAGTTTAATTTATAAATCCTAATTTCAGTTTAATTTGTAAATCCAGTTTATTCAGTTTAATTTATAAATCCAGTTTATTCGGTTTAATTTATAAATTCGGTTTAATATATTCAATTGAATCCAGAACTTCACTTTAATTTATAAGTAATTCTTACATTGAAGATTTTCAATCCAATCCGGTGAGATTTACATGGTATCTGAGGTAACACTTGAGAAGTCCAGACAGATGTATGAGAAAGCAAAGACCTTTATTCCGGGTGGGGTAAGCAGTCCTGTGCGCGCAATCAAACCTTATCCTTTCTATACAGCGTCAGCTGACGGCTCAAAGATAAGGGACCTTGACGGGAACGAGTATATTGATTACTGCCTTGCCTACGGCCCTGCAATCCTTGGGCACAATCACCCTGTAATAAAAGAGGCCATTAAAGCCCAGCTGGATAAAGGCTGGCTCTATGGGACCCCTACGGAGCTTGAAGTAACTCTTGCAGAGAAGATTGCAGGTTATTATCCAAGCATTGACATGCTTCGCTTCGTTTCTACAGGGACTGAAGCCACAATGAGTGCCCTTCGCCTTGCCCGCGGCTTTACAGGCAGAAATAAATTCATCAAAATAGAAGGTGGTTTTCACGGAGCCCATGATGCGGTTCTGGTAAAGGCAGGCTCAGGAGCTACAACTCTGGGAGAGCCTGATTCCCTGGGCATTCCTGCAGATTTTACGAAATATACTCTACAGGCACCTTACAATGATATTGAAGCAATGACCGAACTTGTGGAGAAGAACAGGGATGAATTGGCTGCAGTGATCATAGAACCCGTGCTTGGAAATATAGGTCCTGTTCTCCCTCTGCCTGGCTACCTGGAAGAGCTCAGGAAACTTACTAAGGAAAACGATGTGCTCCTTATTTTCGATGAGGTTATTACAGGGTTCAGGCTCGCAATGGGTGGGGCGCAGGAGTACTTTGGGGTCGTGCCGGATATGACAACGCTCGGAAAAATCGTAGGTGGAGGTCTGCCTATAGGGGTTTTTGGCGGCCGCAGGGATATCATGGAAATGATCTCGCCATCCGGAGCTGTATACCAGGCAGGAACCTTCAGCGGAAGCCCCTGTTCTGTGGCTGCGGGCATTGCAGTGCTTGACTATCTGAAGCAGGAAAATATCCATGCGAAACTTAATTCAAAAGGCGATTACCTGAGGGCTGCGCTCTCTGAAATCGTTGAAGATGAAGGACTTGATTATAACGTATGCGGAATTGCTTCCATGTTCAAGATTTTCTTCGGGGACGAACCTCATAACTACCAGGAGGTTCTGAAGTGTGATAAGGAGGGTTACCTTGCTTTCTTCCACAGGATGCTTGCAAGTGGAGTTTTCCTTCCTCCCTCCCAGTTCGAGACTAATTTCGTCTCGGCAGCCCACAGCGAAGAAGACATCGAAAAAACTCTTCAAGCATACATTGAAAATCTCTGAGTAGATCTCTGAGTAGATTTGCGTCTTTGAAAACGAGGATTCCACATGATTATAGGTACAAGGGGCAGCCAGCTTGCGCTTGCCCAGGCCGAAAATGTTGCACGCCTTTTAAAAAAACTGGGCATTGAAACCAGCTTGAAAATTATAAAAACCAGTGGAGATCGGTTTACTGATCGCCCTCTGCATGCCGTATCCGGTGGAGTCGGGGCTTTTGTCAGGGAACTGGATGATGTTATGCTTGCAGGGGAGATAGATATCGCTGTCCACTCAATGAAGGACATGCCCACTATTCGTCCACCTTCACTTCCTACTGCAGCTGTTCTGAAGAGGGATACACCATTCGATTTTCTGTTGACTTATGACGGGTCTACGCTGGATGAACTGCCCGAACAGTCCATTATAGGCACCAGCTCCCTTAGAAGAGCTGCCCAGATCAGGCGCTACAGGCCCGATCTTATTACCCAGGACTTAAGGGGTAATATTGATACAAGACTCAGGAAGCTCAGGGAAGGGCAATACGACGGTATCCTGCTTGCAAAGGCAGGGCTTGAACGCATGGGCTGGGAGCTCGAAGGGGAAATCCTTTCTCCTAACTTCTTTTGTCCCTCCCCTAACCAGGGCACTGTTGCAGTAGTTACAAGGGCAGGCACTGAGGCCGAAGCTGCAGTTTCTAAACTTGATCATACCGAAAGCCGAATTGTCACTGAAATCGAACGCATCCTGATCTCCGAATTAGGAGGAGGCTGTACCACACCCGTAGGTTCTTATGCCGAAATTACTCCTGATGGAAACGAAATCCATATTCGGGCTGAAGTCCTCTCTCTTGATGGGGAGGAGTCTGTCAGGATAGACGAATTTCTTCCTATGGTCGGAGGTCTTGAGCAAGCCAGGGAACTTGGGCACAGGCTCGTGGAAATGGGAGGCAAAAGACTGGCTGAAGAAGCGCTCCTGCAGCTTTCCAGAGGTTCATGCGACTCTGACTATTGTTCATACGATTGATAATAATTCGGTTTCGGATAGAGTGGTAACCAAAATACCTTTGTCCATACGACTTATGATAATTCCCAGGGCAGAAAGGAGTTATGTATGTATACTCTTACCGGACTCAAATTGAAAAATCCTACAATCCTTGCGGCTGGCGTGCTTGGCACAACCGGAGCTTCTCTGTGCAGGGTTGCGCGTGAAGGAGGAGCAGGCGCAGTTGTGACAAAATCCATAGGTCCGACGCCTAAAACCGGGCATCCAAACCCGAGTATGGTCAAACTTGACTGCGGCTTTTTGAATGCTATGGGACTTCCGAATCCTTCATATCCGGGCTTCCTGCAGGAACTCGAAATTGCAAAAAAGGAATCAGGAGTTCCGGTAATTGCAAGCATCTTCGGCGGGACGACTGCGGAATTTGCGGAAGTTGCCGAGGGATTGCTTCCTGGAAAGCCTGATGCTTTCGAGCTTAATGTGAGCTGCCCCCATGCCGAGGGGTACGGGGCTGCTGTCGGCTCTAACCCCTGCCTTGTAGAAGCAGTCACAGCTGCAGTAAAAGATGTTTCGAACGTACCTGTCTGGGTCAAGCTTACCCCGAATGTTTCTGACATTACTTGCATAGGGGCTGCAGCAGAATCCGGGGGTGCGGATGCGGTAGTTGCAATTAATACCGTAAAAGGGATGGCTATAGATATCGAATCCGGATATCCTGTCCTCGGAAACCGCTCAGGTGGGCTCTCAGGAAAAGCTGTCAAGCCTGTAGCTGTCAAATGTGTTTATGACCTTTATACTGCCCTCGAAATCCCTGTAATTGGAGTAGGAGGGGTCTCTTCCTGGCAGGATGCGGTAGAAATGATGATGGCAGGGGCGTCTGCTGTCCAGGTTGGATCTGCAGTATATGAGAGGGTTGATATATTCTCCGAAATCAGTAAAGGGACCGAAACTTTCCTTCAGAGGAAAGGTTATTCGGACGTAAAGAAATTAATAGGACTTTCCCATGAGATGGTCTGATGCTTCCTCTTAATGCTACAATTGAACGAATAACTGAAGAATCTCCTTCAGTCAGGACTTTTTTCTTTGATCTCCAGTTTGAAACTATGGAACCAGGCCAGTTTGTAATGGTCTGGGTCAGGGGCGTAGACGAAGTGCCAATGGGCCTCTCAAGAAAGAACTCTATCACTGTCCAGAAAGTGGGGGAAGCAACCTCGAAGCTTTTTGAGTTGAAAGAAGGGGATTCTTTCGGGCTTAGAGGACCTTTCGGAAAGGGTTTTTCTCTTCCTTCTCAGGGAGAAAATATTTTGATTATCGCAGGTGGAGTCGGAGCGGCTCCTCTTTCCCCTTATGCAGATGCAGCCCGTGAAGCCGGCTCTGAAGTACATACTATACTTGGAGCCCGCAGTTCAGGAGATTTGCTCTTTGAAGAACGCTTTGCAGCGGCAGGGGAAGTTTATGTTTCTACGGATGACGGTTCAAAAGGAACAAAGGGTTTTGTAACCGGTGTCCTCAGCAGACTCAATCTTTCAGCTTATGACAGAATTGTGGTTTGCGGCCCCGAAATAATGATGGTCTCTGTCTTCAAGCTCCTTGAGGAAAGAAATGTTCTTGGGAAAGCGGAATTCAGCCTCCACCGTTATTTCAAATGTGGTATCGGAGTTTGCGGGGCATGCTGCATAGACAAATCCGGGCTCAGGGTTTGTAAGGACGGCCCTGTGTTTTCAGGCATGCAGCTCCTTGATTCCGAACTTGGAAAATATGCCCGAGATGCCAGTGGGCGAAGAGTTAAAATTTAAGTTTCGATATATCCTTTAAAAAAATGAAAGAAAGCAGGCGAAGAGATCTCGAAAAGCAGGAGAAGGCAAAGATATGATTGGAAGGTTCAGGTCAGGAGATGATATTTTCTATGGAGAAATCGAGAGTGGGCGTGTATACCCTAATGGAGGGGTTCCCGCAGGAACATTTGAACTTTCGGAACTCCGCGTCCTCCCTCCGGCGTCTCCTTCAAAAATCGTTTGTGTCGGCCTGAATTATCGGGACCATGCAAAAGAGCTTTCCATGGAAATCCCGGAAACTCCTGTTCTCTTTTTAAAGCCTCCGTCTGCAGTCATCGGGCATGGAGACAAAATCATTTATCCGGCCTCCAGTTCGAGAGTTGATTATGAGGCCGAACTCGCACTCGTAATAGGCAAGCGCTGCAAAAACATTTCAGCTGAAAAGGCTAAGGACGTAATTGCGGGTTATACCTGTTTTAATGATGTGACAGCGCGGGACCTCCAGCAAAAGGATGGGCAGTGGACAAGGGCAAAGAGTTTTGATACCTTTGCAGCATTAGGGCCTTATCTTGCCTCTCCGGATGAGTTTGATGTTTCTGATGCAAAGGTCGCCTGCAGGGTAAATGGGGAAACCAGACAGGAGTCGAGCACCTCAAACCTTATTTTTGACGTTCCTTACCTTATCGAATTCATCACTGAGATCATGACTCTGGAAGTGGGAGATGTAATTACCACAGGAACACCCCCGGGCATTGGAGAACTGCGGCGGGGAGATATTGTTGAAGTGGAAATCCAGGGAATCGGAATACTTAGAAACGAGGTTGTCTGATGCTGCTTGAGCGTATCGGAACTGAACTTGACCTTACCGAGCGCCACCTTCTGGTGCTCAAAAAAGTGATTGAAGAAGCTCCTATCGGAATTCTGAAACTTTCAGAAGTTACCGGAATGCAGAACCATAAAGTGCGCTACTCCCTCCGGGTTCTTGAACAGGCTAACCTTATCAAGCCATCGGCCCAGGGTGCAGTGCCTGGAGACGCAGTTCCGAAGTTTCTACAGGAGTTTGAACGGGAGCTTGAAAAAATCAAAGACAAAGTGTCCCGTATCCGGGAAATCGAAGCTTCCATTCCAAAATAAGGCTCTTACTTGCAGAATACACTTTCAAAAAAGGCCTTTTCACTTTCAGATTTTTCCGGGGATTTGAGGCTTCGGTGACTTTTTATAACTCTATTTACATGTTTTTCCGCAATCATCGGATTCAGCGAATCTTATGGGATGCTCACTGTTCCGTGAGCATATGCAATTGACTTTGTAATTGACTTGAAATCGAATTTGCAATTGACTTTGCAATTGACTTTGCAATTGAATTTACCTGACTTTCTTATCTCATTCAATCCAGATTTATTTTTGGAGAAGCTCCTATGACCTTAAGTCCTGAAGACCTTAAAACAATAGAAAAATATGCTTATCAAAATGCTGTAAAATACGGGAAAGCCCCCCAGTCCAAAGCTGTCATGGGCAAGGTAATGGGGGAATGCCCTCAACTCAGATCCGATCCCAATGCAGTATCCGAAGCTCTTGAAACCATTGTTTCCGAAATTGCTAAAGGAAACCCTGAAGCCTGGGAGGCCAGGCTCTCGGAAATTGCACCCGAGCTTATAGAAGCTCTTAGCGTAAAGAAAGAACCGGATAAAGGCTTGAAACCCCTTGAAGGAGCGGAACCCGGCAAAGTTGTAATGCGTTTTGCCCCAAACCCCAATGGGCCGGGAACCCTGGGCAGCGCAAGAGGCATGGTAGTTAATTCCGAATACGTGAAAATGTACCGCGGAAAATTCATCCTGCGTTTCGATGATACCGATCCTGACATAAAGAGACCGATGCTTGAAGCCTATGATTGGTACCTTGATGACTTTAAATGGCTCGGCGTTGTGCCTGACCAGGTGGTCTACGCTTCTGACCACTTTCCTCTTTATTACGACTACGCAAGAAAGCTCATTGAAATGGGCAAGGCCTATGTCTGCTTCTGTAAAGGAGAAGACTTCAAGGGATTTAAGGATGCCAAGAAAGCCTGCCCGCACAGGGACGTAAACCCTGAAGAAAACCTCATGCACTGGGAAAAGATGCTTGCCGGGGAATACGAAGACCAGCAGGCAGTGTTGAGAATCAAAACCGACATAGAACACAAAGACCCAGCTTTACGGGACTGGGGAGCATTCAGGATAAGAAAGATGTCCCACCCCAGAGCCGAGATTGGAAACAAATACGTAGTCTGGCCTCTTCTGGATTTTGCAGGCGCTATCGAAGACCACGAACTGGGTATGACGCATATTATCCGGGGTAAAGACCTTATAGACAGCGAAAAGCGGCAGGGATACATATACAGATACTTCGGCTGGAAGTACCCCAGGACAACCCACTGGGGCAGGGTCAAGATCCATGAGTTCGGAAAGTTCGGCACCAGTACCCTCAGAAAAGCCATCGAAGCAGGGGAATACAGCGGTTGGGACGACCCAAGGCTTCCTACAATCCGGGCAATCCGGCGCCGCGGAATACAGGCTGAAGCCCTCAAAAAGTTCATGATAGAGATGGGAGTCGGGATGACTGACGTGAGCATAAGCATGGAGTCTCTTTACGCTGAAAACCGTAAAATCATAGACCCTATTGCAAATCGCTATTTCTTTGTCTGGAATCCGGTAGAACTGGAAATCACAGATTCCGAACCTACAGTTGCTAAACTTCCTCTCCATCCCACTGATCATGCCAGAGGTGTAAGGGAAATTGCCGTAGGAAATAAGGTGCTTGTCTGCATGGATGATGTCGAAAAGCTGGAAGTAGGCTCCGTTATCCGCTTAAAAGATTTCTGTAATATCGAAATCACTTCCCTTTCTCCACTTCAGGCAAAAATCTCTGATGTTTCTCTTGAAGCCCTTAAAAAAGCAAAAGCAAAAATCATCCACTGGGCTCCTGTTGACGGAATCCCCGTGAAAGTCCGCGGCCCCGAAGGCGATATCGAAGGAATCGGAGAACGGGGAATTGCAGCCGAACTTGACAAAATCGTACAATTCGAACGTTTCGGCTTCTGCAGAATTGATGCCGTAAGCGAAGAAAAAGTTGTGGCATACTTTGCCCATAAATGATTTTCGGAAAGAAAGGGGGCGGGAAACTGTTCCCTCTTTTTATTCATTCTCGCCTTTTTTCCATTCTTCTGTTTTCCATTATCTAATCTTGTCAATGCGTTATTGACCGAGTCTGATAAAAACGGGCAGTTTTAAAATTTTCGAAGTTTCTCTTTTACTTTTTTGTGACGAAGCAACTTGGCACTTCTATACAACTTTTTTCAGTAATATCCTCTGGTCTTTAGGTTAATAATCTTGTAGCGAAGGATTCAAAAAATTCCACAACAGAGAGAAAAAATTTTAAGACTTGAAAGCAATACATGATTATTTAAATTGATATGTAAGGGATAAAAAGGAAAAAATAAATGAAAAAGAAGGAAAAATTATTTTCAGTAGCTTTAGAATTAACAGCTTTGATTTTATTTTTAATTATTTTATCGTCTATAGCATTGGGAAGCAAGGACTCAAGGGATCTGAGCACTCCAAACATTGGGATCAAACTGAAGCCAGTTTATGGTACAGAATACTCAGATATTGAAATCCTGTCAAGGGTAACTCCAAGTTCAACATGTTCTGTAAATATCACGGTAAAAAACACGGGCACTGAAACGTGGAATAAAGATGGTAATAAGCCGGTCTGTATCTCTTATCACTGGAAGAACGCAAATGGAACCGTTGTTCCTGACGGACTCAGGACATGTCTACCGTATAATGTAAGACCTGGAGAAACAATAAGTTCCAGAGTCCTGATAAAATCACCTGATCAGGTAGGAAATTATACGCTTGTAATAGATCTGGTTAAGGAAGAAGTTTGCTGGTTTGAGACAGAGGGTGCAAAACCCTTTGAAAAAGAAGTTGAGATCTCAAAAAATGTTCTGGAACAAAAAGGAAAACTTGAGTACATGACAGATTACCCGGAAATCAATAAATTGCAGGCCCTTATCTTAAACACAACAAATTCTTCTGCAACTGCTTTTGTAGAAAACGGAACATCGATTTTTGGGTTTTATGCAGGTTCGGACTATCCACAAATATGGGTTCGCGATAGCGCAACTGTTATTCAAATAGGAAGATATCTTTTCCCGCAGGATTTCTTTAGTTCTTGGATTGAAGCATTTTGTGACAGGCAGGCGGAAAACGGTTCAATTCCTGATTATATTTCTCCATATGGAAGTGATAAAAATACAGTTGAAACCGATCAGGAAGCTAGTCTTGTCCATTCTGCATATTTGTACTATAAAATGACTGGAAACGTGTCCTGGCTTGAAAAAACGGTTAGGGGAAAAAGAATTATTGATCGGCTGAATGATTCTCTAATGTGGGTATTAATGAACCGTTATAACAATAATTACGGGCTAATAACCGGAGCTTACACTGCAGACTGGGGGGATGTCCAGTTTGAGGACACTCCCGGAACCCAGGTTTCAGGAAAAACACACTGGACATGTGATATTTACGACAATTCATTCTTTTTTCAGGCATGTAGTGAACTTTCTTTAATGTATTCAGACCTCGAAGAGAATGAAAGGGCAATTTTCTGGACTGATACTGGACGCTCAATCAAAGAAAATGCAAATAAACATCTCTGGCAGCAAGATAAAGGATATTATAAGATGCATGTCCAGATCTCACCAGTTAACTTAGATTTTAATGAAGATGAGATGTTTCCAATGGGTGGAAACGTAATCGCGATACAATCCGGCCTTGCAAACAATACACAGGCAGAGCAAATCTTTGAAACTGCTAAAGAAAGAAAAATGCAGGTTAATGCAAGTACGATTGGCTGTGTACTTATTCCTGCTTATCCTGAAGGGTTCTTTGCAAATTCTATCCTTGACAATGAGTACGAATATCAAAACAGTGGCCAATGGGACTGGTTTGCAGGCAGGTTAGTTCTTGAAGAGTTTATTAACGGCCGCAATGAAGATGCAGTTGCTCACTTAAGAGAAATTGCAAATCAGGATAATAATGCGGGAGGACTGTACGAATGGTATACGTTGAACGGCACAGGCAAAGGCAGTCCAATGTATTTAGGAAGTGCAGGTGTACTGGGACAATGTGTAATAGAAGGGTATTTTGGTGTGGATCTCTCAAATAACAGTTTAGTAATTACGCCAAGATTTGGGGCAAATAATGGCTCTATATCTCTTTACGAACCCACGTCAAACACCCTTCTCTCATACAATTACACCGCGTTTCATAATAATACGATACTGTTCGATTATGAGACTAATTATCCCGGAAAAATCAAGTTTAATTTCTCAGTACCTGAAAATAAAAGAGCTTACATAGATTCAGATATTCCTCTCAGAAGTATTTACTATGAAAATGAAGGGGAATACCTTACGTTTAGTAGCGAGAACAACAGATCAGTTTACAAAATTGTTTACTACTAAGCTGTGAGTATAAATGTGAAGAACCTGAATGAATTCAAAGCGAGGGTTTCTTCATTTCTTTTTTATTGAATATTTGTAACTATTCAGCCTACTAATAATCAGTCGATTGATAGCGATTTTGACGTAATGGGTATGTCTGATTACTAACAGTATTTTTTATAAAAATAAAGTTCAAAAGAAAAAATTTAAAAATAGGCATGAAGTCTAAAGTATTACTAGTTTTTTATAGAAATAGCGAAATATGAGAAGGAAGGAATAAAATGGGAAATAAGGAGAAGTTTCATTCAATAGCTTTGGCTTCAACAGCCCTGATTTTATTTTTAATCCTTGTTTTGGCTACGGCATCGGCAGCTTCATCGCCTACGATCACTGAAACCCGGATAACCACAAATCCATCAAATTCAGTGAGCCCTGCTATCTACGATAACACCATAGTGTGGCAGGATGACCGCAATGGGAACTGGGACATCTACATATTTGATCTTTCCACAAAAGAGCAGATTCACACTACCAATACATTAAATCAGGTATCGCCTGATATCTACGAGAAAAAGGTAGTGTGGGAAGATGAGCGTAATGGAGGCCATGATATCTATTTGCAAGATCTCGCTACTAAAAAGCAAACTCGGATCACCACAAACGGGAAAGCATACCGTCCCAAAATTTACGATAATAAAATCGTGTGGACGGATGGTCGTAATGGCGGAAGCTTGGATGGGAGCAGCCAGCTTGTTGGAAACTGGGATATCTACATGTATGACCTTTCCACCTCAAAGGAATACCAGATAACAACTAATAACTCAACGCAGGTAGATCCTGATATCTACAAAGATAGGATAGTATGGCGGGATGAACGGAATATGGGGGATAACCCTTATGAACACGTGCAGATTTACATGTACAATCTTTCCACTTCCGTGGAAACTCCGGTAGATTATGGAGAACTCGTTCATTTTGTTCAGGCCCCTCCCAGGATCTATGGAGACAGAATAGTGTGGATGGCAGAAAGTATAGGTACAAACTACAATATCTACGTGTACGACCTCTCCACTTCCACCTTAACTATGATGCTCGGCGACAACTATGGTACTGGCTATGATTCTCAACCTGCTATCTATGGCAATAGGGTCGTATGGACACAGGGGGTAGAACCTGGTAATCATGATATCATCATGTACGATCTTTCCACTTCTACTGGAACTCAAATCACCACTAATGGATCAAGTCAAAGTGAACCTGCAATCTATGGTGACAGGATAGTATGGAAGGATGAGCGCAATGTAAACCAAAATGATGTAATTAACTACGATATTTACATGGCTACTCTTTCAGAAAGTGACCCGACACCAGTAACTCCTGTAGCAAACTTTTCTGCAACCCCTCTATCTGGAAAAGCTCCACTAAAAGTTAAATTTACCAGCACGAGTACAGGCTCGCCTACTTCATGGAAATGGAATTTCGGAGACGGATCTGCTCTGGTAACTGAACAGAACCCGGAACATACCTATTCAACAGCCGGGGTTTATACGGTGAAACATACCGCAATTAATGCATATGGAAGAGATACCGCAATAAAAACAAATTATATAACTGTAGGATCAGCTTCGCCAAAGGCTGCTTTTTCAGCGTCTCCAACGTCAGGAAAAACACCATTGAAAGTTCAGTTTACTGATAAAAGCGCAAACAATCCAACTTCATGGAAATGGAGCTTTGGAGACGGAACATATTCTACTCAAAAGAATCCCAAACATACATACAGCAAAATAGGGAAATATACTGTCAGCTTAACAGTAAAGAATGCGGCTGGAAGTAATACGGCAACAAAGTCTGGATATATAGTCTCCAAAAAATGAATATCTTAAACTGAAAAACAAATAAAAAAGGTCAATGATATAGAGGGGTGGGGGAGTTATTATAGTTATCACATTAAAAATTGACACTATATAAGTTAAGAAATATGAATTTATATTCTCATCTCTTAATTCCTTCACATATAAACGAAAAAAGAACCACGGAAATCACGGAAGACACGGAAAAAAGAAAAAAAGGGCACAGAGTCTTCCGTGCCTTCCGTGTCTTCCGTGGTTAATTCGTCTTGATTGGATTTTTCCTGCCCTTCTGTATTTTCTGTGGTTATAAAAACAGGTCGTGTCCCTAAATCATTGACTTATTTTTATATATCTTTAAATCTATTATTATTGGGGGGATTGGAATCACTTCTGAAATCGATTTTTCACAATTTTTTTGCTGGAACAAAGATTGTCCTGATTATGGAATTAATAATCAAGGGAATATAGTCCTTAAAGAAAGATATGGTAAAAACAACCA
>Ga0074193_1001828_pt1 | contig 22733 bp, 16 predicted proteins | sample EPASupsiteHSE605_FD_64523 | JGI IMG/M metagenome (GOLD analysis project Ga0074193, IMG submission 64523) | Bioremediated contaminated groundwater from EPA Superfund site, New Mexico - Sample HSE6-05 | ecosystem: Environmental > Aquatic > Deep subsurface > Groundwater > Contaminated ... | reverse complement strand
TCTGTCTGGTTTCTTCAATGTTTTTTGGAAGTCCGACAGTGTTAAATTCATCAACCTCAAATATCGAATGAAGATGATGTATATCCTCTAAATCATCCCATGTTATTTCTGTAAGTGTTAATCTGTCAGTTGAAATTTTCATAATTATTAAATCTAATCAGGTATAAATATAAGAAATTATTCTTTGTTTATTGTTAGAGAGAACGTTAGTCTTTTGAATTTACTGATTATTTTGAAATTCCTTTTCGGCCCTTTTCTTTATACCCTTCATACATATACTCATCATAATAATGTCCCCAAAGTCGTATATAAGATAGTAGATTATCCAAATACTTTTCCAAATATATTTTGTTCTTAGTCTGGTAAGTAATCTTGTTTTACCATCTTTCGATTTATTAATTTGCCATAACCAGGATGCCTTATTCTCTTTGTCCGACCATAATATGTATTCGTATTCTTTATACTCTTTAACCCATAAACCATTTTTCTGGTCGGGTGTAAATGGGATGAATTGTCCGACTTCAATTTTTTGAAACTCCGGCAAAATTTTATCCGAGCTCTCTATTCCCCCATTATCAATCCAGTCAATACTATACCATCCCGCACGTTTACTCCCTATCTGAATTATCCATCGCCAGATTAATTCAGGAGAAGAATTAATTGTAATACCCCTCGTGCCATTAAAGTCGGGCTTGTGCACAATGCCGTCGCCATGCAACTTCAATACTACCTCTTGCTTTGTTGCTCCCCAGTGTAAGTGCCAAGGTCTTAAAACAAATAAGTATATTAATACCAATCCAACAAAAAGTCCAACTGATATCAAGATTATATTCATAGATTCTTGTTTTTATTTGTTTATTAACGCCTGTTTGGCGATATTAGATGGGCAACGTTTATTTATTATCCAATTTAAGTTTTAATGCTATCGCTATAATAAACATGCTCAAATTCAATATAAGAGCTATCCAGGCAAACGGATTGTCAAACATATATACAATTGACAAAATTCCACTTGCAGCAAGGAACATACCAATCAATAAAATTACAATGGCAATAATTTACCAAGAGAAACGAGTCTGTTAATTTTCATTTGCGTATTTTTTTAAAGTGGTCGAATCATTATCAATAGTATATTGTAAAGATCTAAAAAAATAATTCAACATCCTTTCGTTCAATAAAATTTGTGCACCTTATAGCAGCATCTTTTATTGGGCCGGCTTTTATTGATCTGGCTTTTTGAGGGCACTTTTTAATGCAGGCACAACACAATGTGCATTTGTCTATGTTAATTATGCTGCTGTTTTGTGAATCAATTGCACCAACCGGGCACCTTTCGGCGCAAATGCCGCATTGCTTGCAGTTGTCGTTGACCGCAATAAAATCTAGATGCCACAAAAGCTTTGTACCTCCATAAGGAAAATTACCAGGAAGCTCAAGGTCTTGTATGGAACTGACTGATGATGTAGAAATTACAATTTCTCTAATTTTACGTCCAAATGATTCGGCGAGCTGTAAGTCGTCGGCATCCGGGCGGCCAACAGAACTTGGCAAATCGGCACTAGAAAAAGAGTGTTCTCCAATAAATGCAGCACCTGCAATTAATTTGCAGCTACATTTTTCCAAATTGTCTTTAAGTTCAAGCAAGGCATCATCAAACGCCCTATTTCCATAAACAACGACACAAACTGTTGGGGTATTGTCGGCTCTGATAGAATTTAGCCAATCTGTCAATACCGATGGCACTCTGCCCATATATACAGGAACTGCTATAACGAGCAATTCATTTCTGCCAGTAATAAGGCTATGTTCCCGTTCTTCCGGTCTTGTAATATCTATCAGTTCCTGGTTTGGGTGGTCAATTCCACGGGCAATGCTTTTGAGAACAGCTTTTGTTGTTCCTGTTGGCGAAAAGCATACTAATTTTACGTTTCCTACTTTCATTTATTTTTTAATGTACTTAATATTTCAAGATTGTCAGCAACAAATGGGCTCGAAGGTTTATTCCCGCAACTTCTGCAAATAAAATCGTACCAGCCATTAAGCGCATTGCATTTTGTGCAGGAATGCCTTGTAACAGTTTCGACATACCACTTTTTCCAACCGGCTTCCTTTATGCGCTCTAACGATTGAAACAACTCAACCCTATGTGGCATTTTAGTTTGAAAGTCTTTTAACTTAAGGCAAGGATACTCATTGCATTCCGAACAAAACTCAATTTCCTTTTTTTCACTACATTCTCTGAAATAACAGCTTTTGCAGTGTGCCGAAAGCAGACTGCTCCTGCATCCATTACATCGTACCTGTTCAAAAGGTATATGTAAACGCTCAGCTATACCTTTTAAATGGTTAGTATTATTCTCCTGTGTTGCAATGTAGATTCCGCAAGATTTGCACAGTAATCCGCAAACAGCGGCGGTTTGCTTATCTGGTACATTATTATTCATATTGAGCAACTATTTAACGATGCAAAATTAGAGAGAAAATAATAAAAATTGATTGGCGTTATTGCCATTTTTACATGTTGATATTGCCATTTATATAACTTAATTTTGCAATATAAAATATTGAGACTATGACTATAGCATTTTTAGCATATCCCAAATGCTCGTTATGGAGCCTGTTAGGCTCTTACGAGATGTTCCAGAAAACCTGCAGAATTGCGCAGATATATTCAGACAAATACCAGGTTAAGCAAACCTGCAACTTGCTAATTGTGTCATCTACCCATGAAAAAAGGATACAGGGCAGCTATGGCAACTTTTTCGATACAGACACAACCATTTACGAAATAAAGAGACCGGATATCATAATAATCCCCGGGTTCGACAGGGATGTTGATGCAATATTGTCGGATGTTGAGATGATTAAAAAAATCCGCGAATTTTACATAGAAGGTACAGATATGGCTACGGTATGTACCGGTTCGTTTATTCTTGCGGCCACCGGATTGCTTGATAATAAAACAGCCACTACGCATTGGGTTTATTCGCAAGAGTTTACCGATAGGTTTCCAAAAACCGAATTGGTGATTGACAGAATGATGATTGACCACGACCGCATTTGTATGAGTGGAGGTGCATCGTCGTTCCAGAATTTAATGATTTACCTCATAGAAAAATATATTAGCAAAGAGCTGGCTATTTATATGTCGAAATTGCTTCTTATTGATACCGACCGGTTTTTGCAAAGCCCTTATTCCATTTTTAACGGACAAAAAACGCACGGTGACGAGTCGGTTTTGTTTGCGCAGCAAGCCATTGAGAAACAGATTGACGAGTTTATTCCTCTTGATAAACTTGCCCGGATAACCAATATGAGTAAGCGCAATTTTCTGCGTCGTTTTAAACAAGCAACCGGAGATACTCCGTTTGTATATATGCAACGCACCAAAATTGAAGCAGCCAAATCGATGATGGAAGATTCGCACAACCATCTTTTAGATATTGCGTTAAAGACCGGCTACAATGATTTTTCATCATTCCGAAAATCATTTAAGAAATACACAGGAATACCCCCTCATGAATATCGTAAAAAATACACCTATCCCCTCTCGTAATCATTTGGTTTTCATCTAAAAAAAAAAAAATTATACACTCCTAAATGAAAACAATATATTTGTATGGTCAAATATCTTCAAAAGTTTTTTTTATGAGTTTAGCTTTGAAATCAGTTACTGCTTGTCTTATATGCCTCGGGCTGAACATATTTTCCGGCAATTCATTGCTGTATAGTCAGACTTCTGTTGTAAAGGGTGTCTGGCTTACAAATGTGGCCAGTAACGCTTTGGACTCAAGGGATAGTATTAAGGAAGCTGTTCGTGTTTGTCAGGAGTATGGAATTAACCATATTTTTGTTGTTGTCTGGAACAGGGCGCGCACAATGTATCCCAGCTTGGTTATGGAGAGAGAGTTTGGCATTCCCATAATTGAAAAGTTTAGTGGGAGAGATCCGCTCAAAGAGGTAATTGAAGAGGCTCATGCAAGTGGAATAAAGGTTCATGCCTGGTTTGAATTTGGATTTTCATGTTCTTATGAAGATGAAACCGGAGGAATTATTATTGAGAAATATCCACATTGGGCGGCAATAAATAATATGGGGAAACTGGTTTCGAAAAATGGGTTTCAGTGGATGAATGCATTTAATCCGCAAGTTCAGGAGTTTATTAGCTCTCTGATTAAGGAGGTGGCTATAAATTACAATGTTGACGGCATCCAGGGTGACGATCGGCTTCCGGCTGTTCCATTAGAGTCGGGGTATGATTTGTACACTACAAACCTATACAAATCTGAGCACGATGGTGCCCTACCCCCGCAGGATTATAAAGATAGTACATGGGTAAACTGGAGGGCCGATTTGTTGACCGACTATCTTGGCAGACTTTACCGAGAAATAAAAATCATTAAGCCGGATCTTGTTGTTAGTATGGCCCCAAGTATTCATCCTTGGGCAAAAGCACAATATCTTCAGGATTGGCCCGAGTGGATGGCCCGGGGATATGTAGATATTTTATTACCTCAGGTATATCGGTATAATATAGAATCGTACAGAGCTACTCTTTTGGAACAAATTAAATATCTGAAACCGGGAGAAAAAGAGATATTCTTTCCGGGGATATTGTTACAGGTAAATGATAAAAATATCCCTACAGATAAATTTTTAAGAGAGATGATTCTGGAAAACCGTAAAAACGGGATCAAGGGCGAATCGTTTTTCTTTTTTGAAGGGTTAAAGAAATATCCTAAAGAGATCTTTCTGGAAAAGTAATTTAGGGGATGTTTGGCTCATCCCACTTTTTTGTGGCGGTGCAAGTGAGATTGAGGCTCAGACTTTCTATCTGAATAGTAAAATCGCCATTTTCTAAAACCCATTTTCCATCTGCTCCCACAAAGGCCAAATCTTTTGCTGCAACAGTGAGAGTTACTGCTTTGGTTTCTCCCGGTTCAAGGGTAATTTTTGAGAAGGCTCTTAATCTGCGATTATCTGGAGTTAATGATGCATATAAATCACTACTAAACAGCATAATGGTCTCTTTACCCGCTCTTGTTCCGGAATTTTTGACATCAACAGTAAAAGTGAGAGTATCGGAATAGGTAAATTCCTTCTTATCAGATTTCAGATTAAGATATTCAAAAGTGGTATAGCTTAGTCCGTGACCAAAATGCCACTGGATATAAGGAATTGCGTCGTAGTCATAAGCCCCTTGCATTTTGTTTAGGTTCTCACAAGGTTTGTAATCGTATGTTGTAAGTGAGTTAGCGGCTTTTGGGTAGGTGTACGGCAGTTTTCCGCTCGGGTTTACATCTCCCCAAAGTATTGAGGCGAGTGCATCTCCTCCGTAATTTCCGGGCAGGTAGGTTTGAATAACTGCCTTCATTTGAGGTTCAAATTCAGATATTATTCTTGGCCGTCCTTCGTTTAAAACAAGTATAACCGGTTTACCGGTTGCGGCAAGGGCAAGAGCCAGTTTTTGCTGGTTAGCCGACAATTCCATTGTGGTAAGATTTCCCGGGGTTTCGCAATAGGAGTTCTCTCCAAGACAGAGGATTATATAATCGGCTCTTTTGGCTGCTGCCACAGATTTAGATATTTCGGGGGTATTTTCTTCGTAATACTCAATTGAGGTGGTTGGTGGATTACCTGTTTTATAAGTTACTCCCGGCTCATAAATTACATTATTTGCTCCAATTTTATTTGTAATAGCTTCCAGAATAGTGTTGTATTTCTGAGTATAGACATCGGTTTTCTCTCCTTGCCAAGACAATGTCCATCCCCCGTTCAACGATCTCATATTATTGGCATTAGGGCCGGCCACCAGAACTTTTGAACCTTTTGGCAAAGGGAGAATATTGTAGGCGTTCTTTAACAGTGTGATAGATTCTTCGGCAGCCATTAGTGCTGCTTCAGCATGCTTTTCACTGCCAAAATCTGGATAATCCTTATAATTATAATATGGTTTATCAAATAAATCAAGGCGAAATTTAAGCCTTAGAATGCGCCTTACAGCATCGTCAATTCTGGAGATTGGAACCTCCTTCTCCTCTACCAGCTCTTTCAGATAGATGCAAAAGCTCCATTCATACGGAACCATAGACATATCAATTCCTGCATTTATAGCAAGTTTAACAGCCTCTTTTTTAGAAGAGGCAATCTTATCTCTTGTATAGATATTGTATACATCAGACCAATCTGAGACAATTACACCATCCCAATTTAAGTCACGCTTAAGCCAATTTGTCAAGTACCCATAATTGATATGAAAAGGTGTGCCATTATTCATCCCCGAATTTACCATTACCGACAATGCTCCTGCTTTTACTGCTGCGAGAAATGGGGCAAAATGGCGTTCACGCATATCCTGTTCAGAAATATATGAAGGTGTTCTGTCTTTTCCGGAAAATGGTGCTCCATAACCCATGTAGTGCTTAAGGCAAGCTGCAACAGAATTATCACCGATTGCTCCATTGTCTGTTCCCTGATATCCCTCAACACATGCTTGTCCCATCACTGCAACCAGATAGCTGTCCTCTGAATATGTTTCCCACATTCTCGACCAACGTGCATCTCTGCCCAAATCCAGGATTGGAGAAAAATTCCAGGGGATAGAGCCTGCTTTGGTCTCATAGGCAGATATTTCTGCACCAAGTCTTACAAGGGAAGGGTTAAATGTTGCTCCCATACCAATCTCTTGAGGGAATAAAGTTCCACCCACTGTGTTTGTCGTTCCGTGTATTTGATCTAAACCGTAAATAATTGGAATTCCGGTCTCTTTAATAGCTATTTCTTGTAATTGTTTTATAATTGATTCCCACTCCTGAGGTGTTAACGGAGTATTGCTTGGGGTATTTAGAATTGATCCTACTTTGTATTTGCGCATAACAGTATCCAGCATAGCCTGGTCAAACTCAAATGGCATTTTACTATCGTAAACGCTTGTTCCTTTACCTATAACGTCCAGAGTTAATTGTGTCATCTGCCCTATTTTCTCATCAAGAGTCATTCTGTTTAAGATAGAATCAATCTTATGTTCGATAACAGGATTTTGTGCTATTGCATTTGTCGGTTTATTGTCCTGCAAAATACTTTTGCAACCAAATACAGAAACAACTGCTATGAGATATACTATTTTTCTCATCTCTGCTTTATTATCAATAAATATCTATTATTTTATTACTTCGAACTTCTCTGAGAGCAAAATTTTATCGGAGGCTTGCCCTATCATCAACTCAAACATACCGCACTCTATTGTCCAATTCATATTAATGTCATAAAATGCTAGTTGCTCTTTGCCTATTTTAAATTCAACCTCTCTGGTCTCTCCAGCCTTAACGAATATCTTGTCAAAACCCTTTAGCTCCTTTACAGGTCTTGTTACCGATGCAGAAATATCTCTCAGATACAACTGTACAACCTCTTCGCCGGCATACTTGCCAACGTTTCTGACTTTACATTTAACAGTAAGGGTTTCACTTTTTCCTATCTGTCTATTGCTAAGCTCAAGAGATGAATACTCAAATTGTGTGTAACTTAATCCGTATCCGAATGAATAGAGGGGAGTGTTTGGAGAATCTATATAGGCAGATACATAGGAAACATTATTTTCATCAATTAAAGGTCTGCCGGTGTTTTTATTGTTATAGAAAAGCGGTATTTGTCCCACAGATCTGGGTATGGTAATCGGAAGCCTTGCCGCGGGGTTATAGTCGCCAAAGAGTACATCGGCTATTGCATTTCCTGCCTCATTTCCAAGCCACCATGTGTAAAGAACAGAACCTGCATTTGCTGCTGTCCATTCAAATGTCATTGGTCTGCCTGCCATTAATAAAACTACCACCGGTTTGCCTGTTGCTACTATCTCTTTTATAAGTTCCTCCTGAATTCCCGGAAGCGATATATCTGTTCTGCTTTTGGCCTCTCCTGACATGTTCCACGACTCTCCCATTGCCATTATTACAACATCTGAGTTATTTGCCACCTCTATTGCATGAGTAAAACCACTCCTGTCGTTTGTGCTTATTTCACAACCCTTGGAATATATAAGTTCTGTTCCCTTTGAAGCTCTTTTTTGGATACCTTCATAGGGTGAAACAATATCTGAATCGCCCCATCGGACAATGGACCAGCTGCCTCTCATATCTGCTTTTGATTTCATCAGAGGGCCAATGAGTGATATCTTTTTATATTTTTTTGTCAAGGGAAGGATTTCGTTGTTATTTTTAAGCAACACAATACTTTTGGCCGCTATTTCTCTTGCGAATGCTTTGTTGGCGGCATTGCCAAGAGTCTCCTTCTCCCTTTTCTCGTCCGAAAATTTGTACGGATCTTCAAATAATCCTAATTCAAATTTTTTGTAAAGAATATGGCGCACTGCCTCATCAATTACCTTTTCGTCAATCTCTCCGTCCAGGACTGATTGCTTGAGGTGATTTTTATACAGGTGACTCTCCATATCAATTTCACAACCAGCCAGGAGTGCTTTGCAGGCTGCCTCTTTTCCGTCTTTTGCAAAGCCGTGAGGTATCAGTTCGCCGATTGCACCCCAATCACTCACTACCATACCGTTAAAGCCCCATTTTTTGCGAAGGACCTCTGTCAACAGAAACTTGTTACCTGTTGCCGGAACTCCGTTAAGATCGTTAAAGGCTGTCATAAACGAGCCAACGCCCTCTTTGACAACCGATTCAAAGGGGGGTAAATAGACCTCCCAAAGTGTTCTGTCGGATATATCGGTGGTATTGTAATCTCGTCCTGCCATAGAAGCACCATATCCTGCAAAATGTTTTGCGCATGCTATAAGAGCATTGACAGATCCAACTCCATTGCCTTGAAAACCTCTTACTCTTGCTGCACCTATAATTGACCCCAGATAAGAATCCTCTCCAGCTCCCTCCATAACCCTTCCCCAACGAGGGTCCCTGCAAATGTCTAGCATTGGCGCGAATGTCCAGTGAATTCCAGATGAAGAGGCCTCTGTTGCTGCAATTCTTGCCGACTTTTCAATTGCTTTGATATCCCAGCTTGCTGCCTCAGCCAGAGGAATTGGGAAGGTAGTCTTGTAGCCGTGAATAACATCCTGAGCAAACAAAAGAGGTATTCTTAATCTCGATTTCATTGCATACTGCTGTAATGAACGGGTTGTAGCTGCTCCGTGTACATTCAATAAAGAGCCCACTCTGCCTTGGGCAATTTCGTCAAGAATTATTGGTGTTACCGCTTTTGGTCCGGTCTGTTCCCAGTTTCCCGAATACTGATTAATCTGACCTATCTTTTCGTCCAGAGTCATTTGACTCAACAGGGTGTCAACTCTTTTGGATATTGTCTCTTTCTGAGCATATATGTTCAGAGACAGAAACAACAAAGCTATTGAAAAGAAAACTCTCATATTTTTTGATAAACTTTTACGTAATCAACCTCCATAACTTTTGGAAAACTTAAGTCGTCCACTCCGTATTTTCCACCCAGTGATCCGCCTATGGCTAAATTAATAATCAGGTGAAAACGTTTGTCATAGGGCCAAGTTCCAAATCCTGTACCGTCATTTTTATGAGTATAAAAGTGGACGTTATCTACATAGGCTCTCCACTCGTTTTGATCCCACTCCAAAGAATAGATATGAAAATTGTCATACGGTTGCGGTACAAAAATCTTTCCGCTTACCTGAGTACCCAATATGTGATTATAAATCTTTGTGTGGGCAGTAGCCAAAATTGTGTCTGTATTATACCCCACATTTTCCATTATATCTATCTCACCACTATTTGGCCACTCTCCATATTCCCAATCGGTAGGGAGCATCCATATTGCCGGCCAGGAACCTACTCCTGCAGGTAGTTTAGCCCTGATATCAAATTTTCCATAAAGCCAATCTCCTTTGCCCTTGGTAATAAGGCGTGCAGATGTGTATCTTTTGCCTCCGGCACTATCAAGAAGAGCAGTGATTCTCAATACACCATCAGACACATAGGCATTTGTGCTGTCTTTATCTGTGTAAAACTGAGCCTCGTAATTTCCCCAACCAACATCATTTCCTTTAGTATCGAAACTCCACTTAGTTGAGTCTGGGAGTCCGGTGTAATCAAAGTCATCACTCCAGACCATTTTCCACTCATTCTTATGGTCCGAACAAGAGAATGACACGGCAGAGATAAAAATAATTAATATATATTTTTTCACTTTTTTATTTTTATATAATATATAGATCCTTTGCATACTAATGATAGCCAAAGCAATTCATGATGTGTGATGAAGCCTTTATCGCTTCATCACATCATCACTTCAAACTAACTTATAACCTATTTTAGAACCCACATTAGTTTATTTACTTCATCAAATCCCTGATATTGTCTATCCAGAGCATTTACCAGATTGTCTTTGTTAGACTGAGACTCACCCGTAGGATATGTCCAACGCATTGGGAAACCATTTACATTTTCGGCATTCAGGTTTGTTGCCGGATCAAGTGGAAACTGAGGGTACCCGTTTCTTCTGAATTCAAAATATGCAAATGTTCCATCTTGAAAATAGTTAAACAGATAACGCTGCTCCCAAATTTGTTTCAGTCTGTCTGCACTTGAGGTTTTGTAAGCTGCCTGTCCGGTAAAATATCCGTTAATGTATGCCTGGTCAATCGGAACACCGTGAGCATAAGAAACATCTGTAGCCATGGTAAATGCCAGTGCCGCTTTTACTCCGGTCTCGTAATATGTTTGTGAACTTCCTGTCATCCAACCCAACTCAATTGCTTCTGCAATGATCAGGTTTTGTTCTGGATACCCAACATATACAAGAGGTTCCGAAGCATACAGAAAAGCATATCTTCTGTTTAACAATGAAACATTTCCACCTGAAAAAATTCCTGCAAGCTGAGTATAACTTATTGCAACATTAACTCCAATGTATGCATCGGGATCGCTCATTACCTTACCGTGAGTAAGCTGATAAGCAGATGGTTCTGCATAATAGAACAGCCTTTTATCGTTGAGCTTCTTAAGAATTTGAACAATATTATCGCTTATCATTGTAGCTGCTGTAAACTTTTGAGACTGATACAAAGGATGGTAATTACCTGTCTGATTTGCATAATTCAGCTGAAAGTTATCGGCATTTGAGGCCATAATATTACCTGCAGCAACAATAGCTGCAAAACGTGCTTTTGTAGTGGCATCAACACGTTTGCTCATAGACATAATAACCTTTAATTGGAATGAGTTACATAGTTTACGCCATTTAACCGGATCGCCGTTATAAACGATGTCGCCGCTAAATGTTCTTCCAACAGCAAAATACTCTTCTGCTTGTTTAAGGTCGGCAAGTATTTGTTTAAAAACTTCTTCCTGAGTGTCATATTTTGGATTGAGCAATCCATCCTTTCCGAACCCTGCTTCGGAATATGGAATATCACCGGTTTGCATTGATACTCTGAATGCATTAAATGCTTTTAGATACAGAGCCAACCCTTTGTAGGAATTTTCTGTAATGCTTCCTGCTGAGTATTCAACCATCTGTTTTAGATTGGGAAGTATTGTATAAGTTCCAAAACTACAAGTACCAATCTTATTGTATTGTTCGTTTAAAGCAGAAGATTCTACATATCCAGCATATTTAGGCAGCGCCTGAAGGGTTATATATGCCTTGCTGTCACCTCCTTGCTTAAGTGTCGATATAAGAGCGCCTGTGGCGAGCATGGCTGGAGTAGCCATTGTCGATTTGTCCGGGTTTGTGTTCATCTCCTCAAATTTGCTGCAAGAATCAGCAAAAATCAGTATAAACAACATTGACCATATATATATTCTTTTCATTGCTTATATTAGAATTAGAAGTTAAGTTTAATATTAAAACCCAGATAGCGTAAAGATGGGTCATTAAAGTTGTCTGAACCTCCGTCAGGGTCAGAATACTTGAAGTCTTTAGCCCAGAAAAACAGGTTTTGTCCTACAAATGAGACTGATGCACCTTTTGCACCAAATGTAGAATATGCAGACTTTGGCAGGTTGTATGTAAGAGATAGCTCTCTGAGTTTAATAAATGTTGTAGAGTATATATCAGCAGGACGACCGGACCCACCCCATGCGATACCGGCATGGATTCTGTTTACATAATCTTTATAGGTAATAGCTATATCGTTTGGCGCAAAAGTTCTGGTGTCACTTGTAATGTTTCCGTAAACATCGTAGGCAACTGTTCCTGAAACAACTTTAACCCCTTGTCCGACAAAGTTTTTTGAACCCGGAGTTGCAACATCAAGTGCACGAGTCGCAGTAAGTGATTCCGGATGGTTCCCCGAATTCCATAAATAACTTTCTGTCATAGAGTTTGTCAAACCTCCCACTCTACCATCAAATGATAAACTTAAAGAGAAGTTTTTATAGCTTACTGTAGAGTTTACACCCCAAACCCAATCCGGATCGAACCAACCGAAGTTAGATGTATAACTTGCATATTGTACAACACCGTTAGAGTAAATAATATTACCCGACGGGTCACGCAAATAATCGTTCAGAACATATGCATCTACTCGTTCACCCTCTTTCACCCAAGGTTTATCAGTTGAATATTTTGGATCTAGCTTATTGTAGTATCTGGCATAAGTAGACCAGTTTGCACCTATATCCACTCTCCAGTCCGTTGTCAATACAGGAGTTCCTGAAACTGATACCTCCCAGCCTCTGCGCGATATCTCTTCGTCAATATTAAGATAGCTGGTTACATAACCTGTTGATGGAGAAATTGCCGCACTCTTTAGAAAATCGTACATTAGTTTATCATAGTATGAAACATCTACCATCAGGCGGTTGTTCCAAAGGATCACCTGTGTTCCTACTTCGAATGTGGTTGCTGCTTGTGGAAGAACATCTGTAGCTACCAGTGAATTTGGAAGATATGCAGATGCTAGTGAGCCCCAGGCAGAGTTTGTTACAGAATATACACTGTTTGTTGCATAAACATCCGGTGGTGTTTTAGACATTGTCCAGGAACCTCTTAGCTTCCACATAGACAACCAGTCAAATTTCTTGGGAAGAAGCTCAGAAACAATGAAACTACCAGAAACTGATGGATATAAATAAGATCGGGTATCTGAAGGGAGTGTTGAACTCCAGTCATTTCTGAGGGTTCCCTCTACATATACCATTCTGTCCCAAGAGAAGGCCAACCTTCCGTACAAACTGTTTACTTGTTGCTTAGATAAAGTAGAGGTAACATTTGGTTTATCCACAGATGCCTTAAGTGAGAAAAATGCCGGAATTGAAATACCGTTAACAGTGTTTGCTGCCATTGCATCATCCTGACGGAAGAAAATCGTTCCCCCTACCAGACCATCCACTGTTAACTTATCCCATGTTTTTTCTCCCGAGATAATCAAATCATTATTTATACTGTAACCAGAATTTCTTCCTGTTGCGTAAGCTCCGTCCAAACTGCCGTACCAACCGCCGTTAGGGCCTGTATTACCTGAAGAGACATAAGAGTCTTTAGATATTTTAACATCTTGTCTGTCGGCATAAAAGTCCAAACCTGAACGTAAGCTGGCTTTTAGCCAAGGTGTAAATTCGTAGCTGGCACTTGCTGTAGCATTGAAAATATCACGGTTAATTATATTCAGTTTTTCATATTGAGAAAAATATGGATTATTATGACTGGTTGTTAAATTTCCTCCCTGACGTGTATTGTTCTGGTATGTGAAATTTTGTTTTTCATTTTTAATAGTCCAGTAATCTTTATAGTCAAGAATATTGTAGTCAGGAGCAGTCCAAATTAACAATGAATACATTGGGTCATAGTTTGTATAACCGTTGAACCCAATATTTGGAGAAGATTGTTTGTAATATGCTAGTCCAGTAATCTTTATAGTCAAGAATATTGTAGTCAGGAGCAGTCCAAATTAACAATGAATACATTGGGTCATAGTTTGTATAACCGTTGAACCCAATATTTGGAGAAGATTGTTTGTAATATGCAACGTTTGAACTGAATTTGAATTTATCAAGGTTGATATCACCACCAATTTGATAATTATATTTATCGAGTGTATTATTTGGATATTGCCCTTTTGTTTTAACCCATGTAACTGAAGATCTTACAGAAGAGTATTTACCCTGATAAGATAAACTAACATTGTTGTTGGTAATATAACTCTGCTCCAGGAAGTTTTTGAAGTTATCCTTTCCAACAGGAAGGTATGCATAGGTCCTGTACTCTTTGGCTACAGGATCCCACTGATATTGGTCGCTTCCGTCAATTTTTCTTCCCCAGGCCTGATCCAGATTATATGAATAAACTCCCGAAGTTTGTCCACGACCATATACTCCTTGCTTTTCCGGAATGGCAAGAAATCCGGCATCGAACATTGTATTACTGTTAATGGAGATTTGAATGCCCTGCTCTTTGCTTCCTTGTTTTGTAGTAACCATAACTGCACCGTTTGCACCACGGTATCCGTAAAGGGCAGATGCTGTTGCACCTTTCAAAATACTTACCGACTCAATATCATCGGCAGAAACATCTCTTAGTGTCATGTTCCCGTAAGGAACCCCGTCAATAACCAATAACGGATTTTCTCCCCTTATTGAAAGATTAGGTGCTGTTGCAAAATCTGTTGAGTTTTTAACTAACAAACCGGCAACTTTACCTGTAAGAGAAGATCCTACATCCACACCTTTTACAGCAATCAGTTTGTCGCTGCTGACATTCTGAACTGAGTAGCCGAGTGCTTTTTCGGAACGTTTTATACCAAGTGCCGTAACAACTACAGCATCAATTATAGTTGCATCGGGAGATAAGACAACTTTAACTGGATTTGTGTTCTCTACGATAACATCCTGAGTTGACATCCCTAAATAAGATACCGAAAGTACAGTACCTGTTTTTGGAATAGTGATTTCGAATGTTCCGTTAATGTCTGTAGAAGTACCGATTTTAGTACCCTTGATTAAGACAGTCGCTCCAATAACCGGAAGATTGTCTTCTGAACTTATAACACTACCCTTAACACGAAATTCCTGTGCAAACACAGAAGAGGAGATCAGGAGTAATGCTATGACCAGAAAGTAAAATCTGTTCATAATTTTTGTTTTTGTTTAGAGTTTTTAATAAAATTTTTGTAGCTTTTCTGAATATAAAGTTTAATAAATAAATAATATATACCTTATATCGTACCATTACAAAAATATTACACCAAATCTGAGTGTCATTAAAACACCTTTACATTTACAATATTCCAGGTTTTTAAATATTTGTTTTTATGGCGATTACCCTAAATTGAGAACCTTACAAAAAAGTAGTTAACACTCAATGTTATATTTTTACTATCAAATCCGTTAAAGAAACATCCGCAGATATTCCTAAATTTTTTCTTAACCTGTGTCGGGCAGTTTCTACACTGGTTGGCGAGATATTCATAAGAACAGCTATCTCCTTAGATGATAGTCTTAGTTTAATATATGCACATATTTTAAGGTCATTGTTTGTCAGTGCCGGGTACTGTTGCATTAACTTGTCAAAAAATCCGTCGTAAACATTATTGAAGTACTTTTCAAAAACTTTCCAGCTATTGTCATTTCTTCTGCTCGATGTTATTTTGCGTAATACAGAACGGAGTTTACTTTTAATTAATGCGTCATTGGTCTGAATTTCCAGTATTTCTGCCTGAATTTCGTTAAGCATATTGTTAATATGAATATCATTCATGGCAATACTTGTCAGCTTTTTGTCCCTTTCATGAACCTCCAATGCAAGCAGCTCATTCTCATGCTTGATTCTCTCCCTCTCAAAAACCTCCTCTTGTCGTTTAAGAAGCCTCAGGTGTAATGCCTTTATTCTTCTACTTATTATTGCTCTTACAAAATATATTAATAAGGCAAAAGCAAGAAGCAGCAAAAGAAGGAACCAAATAGTAGAGGTAAACGATTTTTTAATATCAAAATCTATTTTTTGTTCTTCTAAATTGTAGAAAATTCCTCTCAATTTTAATGAATGGGCACCCTCTTCTAAATATGCAAACTTAAGGGGATCTGAAATTGAAAAACTCTTCCATGGCGAGTCATCAATAGAATATTCAATCTGATATGTCCCCGGAAACCCGGTGAAAAAGAATTTCAGATCAACAATATTGTTAGGAAATTCTATCTGTTTAGCTGGATCCTGAACGCTTGAGTGCTTAACGACTCCTCGCTGGGAATACTCAATTTTATTAAGGTCCAATTTATATGAGTGTTGCGGTGGTGCGGAGAACAAGTCATAAAATGCCACTCCGTTTGCAAAACCAAAGGATATTAGACCATCGCTATCTTTCTGAAACCGTCTGAAGCCCACAGGTATCATTTGCCCCCTTATGCTGGGGAAAATATCCGACACCTTTACAAACTTATCATTTATTCTTTCTACTCTTGATATTCCGGCATCCGAGGCAAAGAGGAAAGTGTTACCCGATTGAACAACTGCATCTGTGTTTCCTCCCAGTAATTGAAAAAGTTGAGAAAAATACGGGCTTTTAACTATTGAATCTTTATCTATGTCGTAGTTAAAACAGTCCGGCCCGACATTAAAAACAACCTCGTTATCTATAATATTTGCGCCAATCCACTTGTCTTTTGAATCAATCTTGTAAAGTAAATTCTTTTTAACCACCCGCTTATCTTTGTCAATCACCAACCTTCTAACCTGTCCGCTCATTCCGTTTATCCACATATTGCCATATTTGTCAACCAGACCCCTATTGAAATAACCGGTGTAATTATCCAAGCGGTTCCTGAATGTGAGGTGTCCGTTCTTAATCTCGTAAATAGCAAAGCCGGTTTTATCGGAAACATAGAAGATATTTGGCTCCTGGTACCATTGACTAATCATCCAGGAGTTCTCGTGGATTACTTCAAAAGAGTCATCATCGAAAAGACGGAGCAGCCCTTTATCGTGATTGACTATAATATCTTCTCCACATTGAAGTAAATCCCAAACCTGCCCCTGAGTATTTACAATAAGTCTTGCGGGCTTATGATTTTCAACAACATAGAGGCCTTTGTTTGTACCTACCAATAATTTGTTTTTATAGGTGAGGACTGCATATACATTTCCTATTTTTTTCCCTATACTCTTGTAATACCTCTCACTTGGATTATTTGGAATTGTGGCTATCCCCCCGTCCAGTCCCAACCAGATATTCTGATAATTATCTACAGCCATGCTCAATACTGTAGTAAAATTCAAATCGTTGTTCTCGCTGAATTTCTCTGATATTTTGCCTTTAGAATCTACAATGTAAACACCGTCGAGAACGGTTCCAACAAGAAAAGAGTCAACGCCTAAAGAACAGACTGAGAAAACACGATGCTCCTTTAAAATTGAATTTAATTCAGAATTAATTGGCTCAAACCTGTTGTTACGCAGAACCTGAATACCCTTGTTCTCTGTAAAGAAGAATAATTCTCCTTTTACATTTATGATATTTACAACCCTGTCAGACATTTCTAAGCCAATGGGAGAGAGATTCTCCTCACTAATTACATAAAATTTATTGTCAATCTGAGCGTAAAGAACCCCACTAACATTATGAATATAGCCGATGTTCCGGTTGATAACTATAGGGACTATCTTGTTATCTCCAGGGTTAAATTTGTAAATGCTTTCATGGGTCTGTAAATAGAAGTATCCGTTTATGGGTATTATTCGCCAAAAGACATTTCCGTTTGTAACATTGTTTGTCTGAAACAAAGTCGTAAAATAGAATTCGCCAATCGCATCCTTCTGCCAGTAACCGAATATGTTATCTCCGGCACAGTAGAGCCTTTTAGAAACAGGATCGTAGCTGAGAGATCTTAGATAAAAACTTTTGCCTGGGCTATATGAACTCCAACGAACTCCATCCCAAACAGACAGGGTGAAACCTGTAGCAAAATAAACATACCCGTCGCCACCTACCTCAACAGTCCACACCTGGGGACCTCCCATATAAGCCGACGGACTTATATTCTCTACATATTTATTAGCCTCAAACAGATTTCCGGCAGAATTTGCCAACCCGTTAAACAAGAAAAGCAAGCTTAGCAGAAAAGTTTTTATGTTGATTTTCATATTATTACAAAAAGAAAATAGCAAAAAAGTCTTTTACTATAAACAAAGATAATAAATATACTCCACTAAAATTTGGATAAGCAATTTATCTTATCTAATATTGTTTATAATATAAAAAAATGAAAACATCTACCGAATCTGCTGTCAACTACAGAGTTCCTCTTGTTATTATGACCTCACTGTTTTTCATGTGGGGTTTTATTACGTGTATGAACGACATATTAATCCCTTACTTAAAGGGTGTTTTTGAGCTTAGCCACTTCAAAGCAATGTTAGTTCAGTTTGCTTTTTTTGGTGCATATTTTATAGGTTCGCTGCTGTATTTTATATATTCAGCCCTTAAAGGTGACCCTATCAATAAGATAGGCTATCAAAATGGATTAGTTGCCGGTTTAATAATATCTGCAATTGGGTGTGCCCTTTTCTTTCCCGCAGCCGAGTTTGTCTCTTTTCCTCTTTTTCTGTCGGCTCTCTTTATCTTAGGCTTAGGATTTACTCTGCTTCAAATATCTGCAAATCCATACGTTGCAATTCTGGGAACTCCCGAAAGTGCTTCCGGGAGACTAAATCTTTCTCAGGCTTTCAACTCCTTGGGAACAACAATTGCTCCAATTATTGGAGGATATATGATATTTAAATATTTTGTTGGTGCCGAATACACCGGTGCCGATTCCGTTAAAATTCCGTATCTGATTTTTGCTGCCATTTTTGTTTTGCTGGCCATATTCTTTAAAATAATCCACCTTCCCGTTTTTACAAATCACGACGAAATTTCTAAAGGGCTCGGGGTTCTTAAACATAAACCTTTGCGTTATGGAATGGGAGCAATTTTCATGTATGTAGGAGCAGAAGTTTGTATAGGGAGCATTCTTATAAGTTATCTTAAGCTTAAGGAGGTTGCCGGGCTTGACGACAACCACGCCAGTACATTTGTTGCTTTCTACTGGGGGGGACTTATGATTGGCCGATTTATAGGTGGAATAACTCTTAGCACTTTCAAAAACAACACTGTAAAATGGGCTCTTATTTTTGTTACTGCAATTACTTCCACTCTTTTAATTATGTCAATAGCACACTACAAAAACGGAATATCGTTTATGGAGATGTCGCCTTATGCCGGATTTGTAGTACTTCAAATATTGGGATTCATCCTCGGGAGAAATAAACCGGCCAGAACTCTGTTGGTTTTCTCTCTTGTAATTATCACGCTTTTACTTGTTACAATGACCAATATTGGAGTTGTTGCCATGTGGGCAGTAATTGCTGCCGGTCTGTTTAACTCAATAATGTGGTCTAACATCTTTACCCTTGCAATTAAAGATCTTGGAGAAAAGACTTCGCAAGGCTCTTCTCTTCTTATAATGATGGTTGTCGGAGGTGCACTTCTTCCTCTTTTCCAAGGTTATCTTGCAGACAAGATTGGCATTCAAATGTCATTTATTGTTCCGCTAATCGGTTACGCCTATATTAGCTTCTACAGTATTTGGGGATATAAAAATTTTCCGAAGAAGTGCGTGGCACGATAAGTGGTACCAATCTTATATTCAGACTCTTATTAAATTAAACAAATCAAATTTGTTTGGTTAACATGGTTATTTATAGCAACATCCCACTTATTGTGCCACGAAGGGTTGACGCGCCGCGCCGCATAACGTGGCAAATCGCTATTTACTAGCATGTTGTATATTGCAAAGTCGTCAAATAAAAGAGTTTTAATTTTATAATATGCCGATAAATAAGCAATTACCGCATATTGAGGCGCAAATTGCAGCTGAATTGTGTATCTAATTGATTTCCAGACCTATTTTCAAGTATTTGTAAATCATGCATATACTAACCCCTCTGGCAGAGACTCTGCCAGAGGGGTTAGTATTTCATTGAAAATGAATTGTGTACGTATTGGCCTGTTAATCAAATATTTACTAACAGCTCTGGCAAAGCTGTTAGTAAATGCCTAATCTGCAGCTATATATAAAACCATGTGTCGGCAAGATTTGCCGACACATACCTTATTGAGCTCTTTGGATCCGCGTCAACAACAATTTTCGGCACAGTTTTCACATAATTTTGCTGGACATGTGGGAAACTTCAACGGAGATTTTAAGACTTTTTTTCACGTAAAATGGTAATTAGAATGCCGATTAAAAATGTCAATGTTACCCATATCCAGAAACGTGGCTGTGTTACATTTTTTTGCATAGTCAATGTTGGCATGATTGAAATGAAAGAATTAGCAAGGCCATGAGCATAAAGTCCTGAAAATGGTCTGTTGCCTGAGATTTTTCGAATCCAGGAAAGAATGAATGAATATCCAACCATCAGGAGAATAAAGCCTCCGAAATTCATATAAGTTTGACTTGTACCTGTTATGAACCATACCGGGATATGCCAGAAAGCCCAAATGATCCCTAAAATTATATTTGCTAACCATATTCCGAATTTATATTCAAGAATAGGGAGAGCATATCCTCGCCAGCCAAATTCTTCCTGACCGCCACCAAGAAAGATCATAAATATTAAACAAGGAATATAAATCCAGATAGACGGTAATAACATTGATAATCGTTTTTCGCCAAATAATTCGGGGAAGAACCAGGCAATAAATGTACTGCCGCCAAAAATTATTATTGGAATAGTATAAGCTTTCCAACCTAAATTGAAGTCAAGAAAACTTTGCAGGTATTTTTTTATAAAACCTTTTCCTTTTTCCTGATGTAAAACAAAAAGTGCACCTGCGAGTGGCCCAAAAGCTCCTAGCATTATTACAGGAAATGTCAGGAATGATAGTAGCCTATCTGAAACAGTAATGATTTTGTAGCTGCATAGGACCAGTGGAGTCCAAAGGATCCATGACCAAATAAATGTCATTAAGAAAAAACGCAAAGAGAAACGAACATTATTATTCATTTTTTAATTTCGTCATATAACTTACTTACATCACATTGGCTTCAGATTCCTATTAAGTCTGTCAATAATCTTTTCTAACCGGGTGCTACGGGTTTTGTCAGATTTGGCATCAAGATAAAATCCTGTATATGTACGCTGTACCGAATGAGACATATCCAGCAAGTTGCTATAAGCAGGCTCATACTGTTGTATGATTTCCTTAAACAGCTGTATTTGTTCATCGTCAATAAGGATACGTTTAGCATTATCCCATAAACCATGTTTCTTGGCGCGTTCTATGGCTTCTAAACCCTGCCGGGTCATTATGCCCTTTTCCATAAGTGCTTGAGCAAGCTCTTTGTTTATAACAGACCATTTGCTTTTGGGTAAACGTGGCGCAAAATACTTTTTGTAAGAATTATCGTCAAGAGATTGCATTTGTCCATCTATCCATCCGTGACAAAGCGCCTCTTCCAATGCATCGGCAGCAGATAGCGTGACAATTTTCCCTTTTTTACCAAAGTGTAACCAAATGCCATCGCTCTCTGTCCCATACTTGCCAAGCCATTCCCGGAAGGCTTGTCTATCGGTGAATGTCAATATTTTATCCATAAGCAATCTAAAATGTGTAAAAGTGCAGTTAATCAACAGAGGGTTTAGTCAGCGACCAGTGGCTGTGGATTATTTTCCAGTTGTTGTTTTCTTCCAACCTATACACCTCTGTGCAATTCTCTTTCCAGAGCGTTTCGCCTGCATATGAGTGCAGATTGTAGGTCAGAACCGCCATAGTATCTGTCTGTTGGACAACGGGATTTATAATTTCGAACTTATCCATTTTTACCTTTCCACGCATGCTTTCATACAACTCCTTTATCTTGTCCCAACCGTCAAGCCGCCTTTCAATAGCAGGGTCGAAATAAGTGAAGTCCCTCGAATAAAGGTCGAGATAGGGAGAGGGATCGCCATTGTGCCATGCTTCGAGAGCAACTGTCTCTAAAGCAATGATTGTTTGAGCAATAGTAAGTTTGTCCATATTATTTTAATTGAAATTAATGATTTGAATTTGTTTTAACATGACGATTGAACTATGATTGATTACTACTTTGCATATAGAAATTCATTTGGGTTACCACTAAATCGTGAATGCGATACTTCGTTGATTGGAGAGTCCCATCCTGATATGTATAGAGGCTATCGTTTGTAAACAAAAAGCCATTGCCGCTGTTCCAATTATTGAATTTAAGTATCAGATTACCGAGTGATTTATATGCTTCCATCCATACATCGGTTGCCACAAGGCTAAGAACAATTAATGTGTTTATCATGTTGTTGGGTTTTGGTGTTATGATGATTTCCGGATTGCCAGCTCTAACTCTTGAATTCGTCTGCTATTTATTATTTTCTGATAATAATCGTCTGATGTCGGGATTTTTTTGTCGCGTATCAAATAAAGATTCTCTAAGTTGAGTTTCCATCTTTCAATTACTGCCTCAGTTACTTTGAAGTTATTGCATGGAACAAAAAGCCTTTTTGGTATCACAGGCTCAAACCCACGATCTTTTAATTGTCTTCTAATTTGAGGTATGTGGTCACTGCCAATTACAAATACAATTCTGCGTGCATTTTTTGCAGCAATTAAACCATTCTCAACTATCCTCCGGTTACGTTCATGCCAATTCCCATGAGCTATTTCAGTAATAGGATTGGCACCAATGATTTTTTCAAATACAGAATCTACAATAGCAATGTTTAACTCGCTATGAATTCCATCATATATTGATTGACTA
>Ga0074193_1001824_pt1 | contig 22767 bp, 18 predicted proteins | sample EPASupsiteHSE605_FD_64523 | JGI IMG/M metagenome (GOLD analysis project Ga0074193, IMG submission 64523) | Bioremediated contaminated groundwater from EPA Superfund site, New Mexico - Sample HSE6-05 | ecosystem: Environmental > Aquatic > Deep subsurface > Groundwater > Contaminated ... | reverse complement strand
CGCCGGGTGGGAGGCTGTGGGCGACAACCCGGTGGTCAGCCTCGGCCACGCGCCGGGCGAGGTCCATCTCAGGGATCTGCCGGGCGAGCGACGCCTCGAGGCGGGCGATCTCGGCCACCCGGGACTGGACTTGGCCGGCATACCGGGCGCGGCCGTCCTCACCGTCCCCGGGGCCATGCGCCACGACGGCAGCATATTGAGCCCGAGCCGCAGACAGTCGCTCCAGCTCGGCGGCGAGCTCGGGGTACCTTCCGCCTAGGATCGCCTCCCGCTGGATTGCGAGTGCTTCGGCCGTCAGGCCCTTGCGCCGGAGGACCAGGTCGAGCGCCGCGCGGACGCAGTCTGGGTTCCCGGCGAGCTCGCCGGCCACAAGTGAGAGAAACGCATAGAGGGAACCCCGGAGGGTTGAGAGGAAGACGGTGCGCTCCGTGTCCGAGATGCCCCCGAAGACCCGCCCGATCAGGCGGTCCGCGACCGCCGTTCCCTGGAGGAGGAGGTCGTACGCGGTGCCTGCGTCCCCCCGCGCGGCGTGCAGTCCGCCGAGGTTGTTCAGGCTCGCCGCGTAGTTGGGATGCTCTTCGCCGAGTGTTTGCCGTTGGATTTCCAGGGCCTGCTCAAAAATTGGCAACGCCTCCTTGTACACGCCCATGGATCGATACAGCTCGGCGAGGTTGTTCAGGCTTGCCGCGTAGTCGGGATGCTCCTCGCCGAGCGCCTTGTGTCGGATCTCCAGGGCCTGCTCAAAGAGCGGCAGCGCCTCCTTGTACGCACCCATCGATAGATAACGCGCAGCGAGGCAGTCCAAGCTCGTCGCGTAGTCGGGGTGCTCTTCGCCGAGCGCTTGCCGTTGGATCTCCCGGGCCTCCTCGGAGAATAGCAGTGCCTGTCCGTACGCGCCCATTGAATCATACAACAGGGCGAGATTGATCAGGCTCTCCGCATACCGGGGATGCTCCTCGCCGAGGACCCGGCGTCGGATATCTCGCGCCTGCTCAAAAAGTGGCAGCGCCTCCTTGTACAAGCCCATGGATTGATACAACACGGCGAGGTTGTTCAGGCTTTCCGAGTAATCAGGATGCTCCTCGCCGAGCGCCTTGTGTCGGATCTCCAGAGCTTGCTCGAAGAGCGGCAGCGCCTGCTCGTACGCGCCCATGGATCGATACAGCGCAGCGAGGTTGTTCAGGCTTGCCGCGTAATCGGGATGCTCCTCGCCGAGCGCCTCGCGTCGGATCTCCTGGGCCTGCTCAAAGAGCGGCAGCGCCCGGTCATACGATCCCATCGACTGATACAAGCCGGCGAGGTTGTTCAGGCTCTTCGCGTAGTCGGGATGCTCCTCGCCGAGCGCCTTGTGTCGGATCTCCAGGGCCTGCTCGTATCGCGGCAGTGCCTGCTCGTACGCACCCATTGTTTGATACAGCAGGGCGAGGTTGTTCAGGCTCGCCCCGTAGTTGGGATGCTCTTCGCCGAGTGTTTGCCGTTGGATTTCCAGGGCCTGCTCGTACAGCGGCAAAGCTTTCTCGAACGCACCCATCGATCGATATAGCTCGGCGAGGTTGTTCAGGCTCGTCGCGTAGTCGGGATGCTCCTCGCCGAGGACCCGGCGGTCGATATCTCGCGCCTGCTCACAAAGCGGCAGCGCCTCCTTGTATGCGCCCGTCGATTGATACAGCGCAGCGAGGTTGTTCAGACTCTTCGCGAATTCATGATGCTCTTCGCCGAACGCCTGACGTTGGATCTCCAGTGCCTGCTCAAAGAGCGGCAGCGCCTGTTCGTACGCACCCGTAGTATAATACAGCAGGGCGAGGTTGTTCAGGTACGCCACATAGTCGGGGTGGTCCTCGCCGAGCGCCTTGTGTCGGATCTCCAGGGCCTGCTCAAAGAGCGGCAGCGCCTGCTCGTACGCGCCCATGGATCGATACAGCGCAGCGAGGTTGTTCAGGCCCGCCTCGTAGTTGGGATGCTCTTCGCCGAACGCCTGACGTTGGATCTCCAGTGCCTGCTCAAAGAGCGGCAGCGCCTGCTCGTACGCGCCCATGGATCGATACAGCGCAGCGAGGTTGTTCAGGCTCTTCGCGTAGTCGGGATGCTCCTCGCCGAGGACCCGGCGTCGAATATCTCGCGCCTGCTCACAAAGCGGCAGCGCCCGGTCATACGCGCCAATAGAATAGTACAGCGCGGCAAAGTTGTCGAGGGTCTTCAAGTAATCGGGATGCTCCTCGCCGAACGCCTGAAGTTGGATCTCCAAGGCCCGCTTGTACAGCGGCAAAGCTTTCTCGAACGCGCCCATCGATCGATAAAGATCGGCGAGGTTGTTCAGGCTCGTCGCGTAGTCGGGATGCTCCTCGCCGAGGACCCGGCGTCGAATATCTCGCGCCTGCTCACAAAGCGGCAGCGCCCGGTCATGCGCGCCAATAGAATAGTACAGCGCGGCAAAGTTGTCGAGGGTCTTCAAGTAATCGGGATGCTCCTCGCCGAACGCCTGAAGTTGGATCTCCAGTGCCTGATCAAAGAGCGGCAGCGCCTGGTCATTGGCGCCCATGAATAGATACAGAGCGGCGAGATTGTTCAAGCTCGTCGCGTAGTCCGGGTGGTCCTCGCCATACATCTCCCGCAAGAGGTCGCACCAGCGCCGGGCATACGGCACCGCCTCCGCGAACCGTCCTTCCCCGGAGAGTTGGACCATGGTCTGGTTCAGGTCATTGATATTGTCAGGCATCGCTATCACCCCGGGAGACGATCTCGAAGTACGTGGCGAACGCCTGCCGCTCGTTCACCGGGATCGCGAGGACCCGCCGCGAGAACGCATCGATCTCCGCCGGGCTCAGCACCCGCGCCGGCTCTGGGCCGCGCGGTTTCCAGTCGAGGTCGAGTGGCGCCGGCGTCAGAACCGCGAGCAGTTCCTCGGTGCCGGGAGGGCCCGAGGCAATGAACGTCGGGTGCGGGGAAGCCGGGGCGGGCAGGACGTGCCGGCCCGGCGCCAGGCGTCCGTCCGGGACGAACCGCGACGGGCAGATTGCGTAGACCCTCCCCGATGTCCCCCGCTCGAGCAGGGTGAGATACATCTCTTTTTCGCCACAGTGCTCGATCACGACGTGGAGGTGCTCGCCGATACGGAACTGACGGTCCGCACCGACCTGCGGCGCTCCGATATCGCGACAGGTTCCGGCAAGGCTTCCTCGAGTCGCTGTTCCTCGAATGCCATCGACATCCTCGCGGCGAACCGGCCAGACCTGGTCGGTGAAACCGGCCGATTGAAAGAGTCCATCGAGGCCGTGCGGATGTAGGACAGGCTCGACAAACGGTGTCGTCGCGGGCCACTGCTGGTTCTTCAGGCCGCCGACCTTCGCCCTGTCGAGCGATCGGAGAAGCTGGGGGAACCAGTGGTCTGAAGTCGGCGGAAGCGCTTCGATCCACTGGTGCCCGGTGAGCCAGTATCTAACCTGGTCTGGAAATCCGCTGGTCTTCAGGACTGTGTCGTCGATCAGAAGCGGAAGGATCGGCCGATCGAGGTCCCACGCGAGGGTAATCTCCTGCCTGACGTTCCTCGACCGCATCGACGAGGCGGAACAGCAGAGCAGAAACACCAGGCAGTTCCGAATCCCGTCGACGATCGCGGGTCCGTAATTATCGCCACCATCGATGAAGGTCGAATCGAGCCAGGTAGAGACTCCGGCGACTTCAAGAAGATCGCGGATACTGAGGACGTTATCACGATCACGACTCGAATAACTGATGAAGACCTCGGCCGTTGTATTTACCGATGGGAATTCAGCATCATTATTTCGCGGATCGCCGGGCGAAGCCTCGGAAGATGCCATGATTGACCTTGAAGTGGCTCCTAAGGAAGCATAACAATAGCGAAATCATCGTATCCATGATGGTTTCGAGCCGTCCTCTCTCTGACCGGCCAACCAACAGGTTTCCTATCGTTACGCGGACTGCATGTGGTCTATTAAGACCTTCACCATGCGGTACCCGAGAAGACGGCAGAGGCATCGGCAACGAGAATACCTGTGAAGGGTGTGAAGAACGCGTTTCCGTTCCAAACCGATCCGGTCTGAGAAATCCAGTTACTCTGTGCGGGGAAGAATTAGACGATGATCGCCTTCCACTGGTCTCGTTTTGAGGGGAAGGGGAGACCGATGAGGTGAAAAACCGATACAAGCCTATCTGATTTCCAGGGTGACTCCGTCCCCTCCTCATGTCATCGGATAGGACGATCGACGCACCGGCGAGCACGGCACCGTCTCGATCCGGAGGTGAAGCCGTAGCGACGAGGAGACTCATCGACAGGATGATAATCGGCTGCATAACAGTACTGATCCATAGACCGTCGTGCATACCGGAACCCTGAACGGCGGTGATCAGGCAGCCTATGAACAGCACCGATCCTGTCACCCTGACGATCGAACCCATCGCACGTGCGATCCATGCCGAGTATCTCGCACTTGTCTCCGACGATCCCGGAAAGGGTCCTTCGGCCGTCCCGTGGGACGACCTCCCGGAGGAGTTCCGGGAGGCCAACCGCGACCAGGCCCGGGCCATCGTGGAGAAACTGCGCGTACTCGGACTCGGCATCGCACCCGGGGTTCCCGGAACCGCGTCGGGGCTAATCACGTTCTCGGACGAGCAGATGGATCGGCTCGCGAGGATGGAGCACCTGCGGTGGATGGCCGAGAAGGAGCGAAACGGCTGGGTCCACGGGTCGGTGCGGGACAACGACAAGAAAGTGCACCCCGACCTCATCCCCTGGGAGGGACTTGACGAGCCGGCGAAGGAGAAGGACCGGAACGCTGTTCGCACGATCCCGAAGCTCCTCGCGGAGGCCAGGTTCGTGATCTATCCGCTACCCTGACCCGCACCGTTTTCCTGGTCGCCGGGGGGGTCCCGTTCGAGCCGGTAGTAAACCCGGGCGAGACGATCCGGCAGCCCGAGCACGGTGTCGATGTCCTTCTTCTTCTCCTCGGGCGATAACTTGTTCCAGGGGACCAGAGATGGGTGTATCTTTCTGTCGTCGTCCCGTTCGGGGCCGTACTTCCAACCGTTCTCGACCTTCATCTTCATCCACCGCTCATGTTCCTTCTCCGCAAGCGCGAGGACCATCGGGCCGTCCTTCTCGTCGATTTTCTCTTCGTCATAATCGAATGAGTCCCAATCCTCGTCCCACGACCGCATTGGGATGGCACGATACCCGAACTCGTGGACATTTCGGATCAGTGATTCGACCTGATCCCGATTGGTGTCCTTTATGTCCTCTGGGAGTTTGATCCACTCAACGATGTTCGGATTGTCTGCCGCCGTTTTCCCCAGCGCTCGCTGCCCTTCGAAATAATCCTGGTGTGTACCCTCGGCCAGCAGGTCCGCGAGCTCGTTGCCATACCGCCGCTCCTCGCAGAACTTCGTCAGGATGGGGAAGGCATGGATGTTCCACTTGACGTTGTCATGCAGCTTCTGCACCACTTCGGTCATCCCGACCTCGTTGATCGTCCGGACGAGGATCCGCGGCGTCGTAGCACCGGACCGGGACCACCCGCACCGGTCGCAGAGGGCGTCGTGCAGCGTGATCGCGACCGAGGTGGCGTCGGCCTCGCTCCGGAGACAGATGTATGCGCCGACCAGCTGGTGCGGGTCCGTGCCCTCGAGGAAGTCACCCCGGATGAACTCGGCCGATCTGACGTCCATCGGCTTCGGGACGAGGTCGCAATAGTCATCCAGGCTCGGATGCCGTGCGCGAAGGGACGCGACGATGGGCTCCGCTCTCTTCTTCGTGTCTACAACGATGATCGTGAGCTTTCGTGCCGGCTCCATCTGCATCTCGCGCCACCGCATCGCGAGGTTTACCAGGAGACTCTGCCCGAAATCGCCGAGTCCGACGATCAGCAGTACCGGCTGGCCTGTCATGGAGGCTGCTTTTTTCTCAACCCTCGTGGCCTCGCAGGCAGATGCGCTCCTCCCGGCTGAATTGTAGAGGTTGAAGAAGCCGACGTGAATCCGGTCATGATTAGGGATCTCCAGCTCCCACTGCCGCAGGGCCACGCTGAGGTTTGCGTCATCGATATGCACATGACAGGCGAGGGGCGAGAGACCGCGCTGCCGGTGCTGGGTGAGCTTGACGCAGGTCGAGGCGATATCGGTGTTCCGGCCGTCGTCGCCGGTCAGGGCGAAGACCATCGCGGCGTCCCGCACGCAGACTCTCCGGAGGACCGCCGCGTTCGTGGCATCCTCGTGGAGCACCAGGACTCCGTTCTCCCGGCAGGCCTTGATTTCGGACGTATCGCGCTCTTTTTCGAGGAGGATGACCGCCCGTTTCTCTTTTCTGTACTGGCAGGCGATCTCCGACCCGAGGAAGCCGCCCCCGCAGACGATGATGTGGCCCGGGCGACGCTTGCGTGAGCGGACCAGGCGGTAGAACCGTGGGCCGAAGAAGGTCCGGGTCCGGAGAAGGAACAGACGCACCTTGTCGCCGAAGAGGCTGGAGAAGATCAGGATGGTCGTGAAGGTGACGAGCAGGACCGCGGAAAACCTGGCGACATTCACCTCCCATACAGGGTCGAAGAACTGGCTACCTGATCGGATTGAGAAGAGCTGTATGGCCAGGTAGAATGCATCCAAGGGTGTTCCGGGCGGCTGAGTTTGGGGGAGCTCTCTCACGAACCCCATATACCCGAGGAGCAGAGTCGCGACACCGGCGATCACGAGGAGAACGACCTGATTGCGGCTCAGCCAGTTCCGAACTTTCCTGTGGAACGGCAGATCGTCCTCTGAGTTGTTGCGACATGGTGTCGTGGCTGATGAAGGGGGCTGAGTCATGGTCAATGTCCGTGAACCGAGTTTGGTGTCAGGTATAATGAAGATAGTATTTTTGATTGTCAGGGTCGTTGCGTCATCCTGGCCTCAAGGCCGGCCGGCGCCATGCTACAGAGTGGCCCCGGCAGCGACCATCGGCTCGAGGCCAGGCACAATGGGGGGTGACGGTATATCGGAATACCTATTGTATTCCGTCTCGAAGATCCCAGTCGAGGCATTATTCAATGTCATACAAGGACTGGATCCAACCCCACGTTACAGGTATCCCACCTGAAGCGGTGGAATCGCCTATGCAGCCCTCGTATGCGGAGTGCCTAGATCCGGTTCAATCGCTCAATTCTGACGAGAAACGGATCGTCGTCTTCGTCTCCTCGACCTTCCGTGACATGGTCGGAGAGCGGGACGAACTAACACTACGGGTCTTTCCCGAGCTGCGTAAAATCTGCGAAGATCGTGGTATCATCTGGGGTGAGGTTGACCTCCGGTGGGGCATCCCGCCGGAAAAGGAGCAGGACCAAGTGCTCGAGACCTGTCTGCGGTTCATCGACCGGTGCCGACCATACTTCATCGGTATCCTCGGCGAACGGTACGGCTGGACCGATGTCAAAATTGCGCCGGAGCTCGCGCGGGAATTTCCCTGGCTGACTACGGAGCAGGGGCGTTCGGTTACCGAGCTCGAGATTCTTCACGGAGTGCTGAACGACCCGGCAATGGCGGATCACGCGTCCTTCTATATCCGCAACTCGGCGTATATCGAGACCTTGCCCGAAAGCGAGCAAGGTGCCTTCCGTGAAGGTCCCATGGAAGAAGAACGACACCAGTACGGCGACGAGGAAGCAGAGCAGCGCACAGATGAGCGACGGCTACGCTTGACCGCCCTGAAGACGCGCATCCGAGCCTCGGGATTACCGCTTCATGAGTCCTATCCCGACCCGGTCGCGCTCGGGCAGCTTGTCCGCGAGGATCTTCTGCAGGTCATCGAAGACCTCGCCCCACTATCATCAGAGATTGTCACCGAGGAAGAGCGTGTGACCGCCTCGCTGGATCGCGAGGCCACGGCGCACGACGCTTTCGCCCGGTCGCGGTTCGGCGTCTACGTCCCGCAGCAGGAATACTTCGACCGCCTCGACGCCCACGCCGATGGCGACGGGCCGCCGCTGGTCGTTACCGGCGAGTCCGGCGCGGGCAAGTCCGCGCTCCTCGCCCACTGGACCGATCGGTACAAAGCCCGGCAGCCTGACTCGGTCGTTATCCGGCACTTCGTTGGAGCGACCTCCGACTCCGCCGACCTGACCGCGATGCTCCACCGGTTCATGGGCGAGTTCACGCGGCAGCTCGGCGTTCAAGGAGAGATCCCAGCGGACGATGCCGACCTGCGGGCTGAGTTCCCGTACTGGCTGGCGATGGCTGCGGCGCGAGGTCGGGTCGTGCTGGTGATCGACGCCCTGAACCAGCTCGAAGACCGACACGGCGGGCTCGATCTGACTTGGCTCCCACCGGTGGTGCCAGCGAATGTCCGGCTGGTCGTCTCGACGCTGCCAGGCAGACCACTGGATGCGATCGCGAAGCGCGGGTGGCCAGCACTCGAGGTCGGGCCGCTCACGATCGACGAACGGAAACGGGTCATCCGGTGTTATCTTCGTCGGTTCTTCCGCGAGCTCGGTGACGCCGAGTTCAATCGAATCGCGGCGGCGGAACAGGCGGCGAACCCGCTCTTTCTCCGCGCCGTGCTCGAGGAGCTCCGCGTCCATGGCACGTTCGACGGACTCCCCGATCAGATAAGGGGATACCTGGAGATCCCAACGATCCCGAAACTCTACGAGGCGATCCTCGCCCGGTACGAGCGTGACTACGAGCGCGACCGCCCCGGACTCGTGCGCGACCTCTGTCGGTGTATCTGGGCGTCGAGGCGCGGGCTTTCCCGCGAGGAACTCCGCGCTCTCCTCGGCGACGATCGTCCCCTTCCCGATGCCCATTGGGCACCGCTCCTCCTCGCGATGCAATCCGAGCTCTCGGAGAAGGGAGGCGTGCTCACGTTCTTCCACAACCATTTCCGCGAGGCTGTACGGGCGAGGTATCTCCCAAACGAGGCCGACGTCATTACCGTACACATCGAGCTCGTAGGTTACTTCGAAAAACAGCCGTTCAACCCGCGGCAGATCGAGGAACTCCCGTGGCAAATGGCAGCGGGGAAATTGTGGGATCGGCTCGTCGCGCTGCTAACTGAGCCGTCGATCTTTTTGGCGGTCAATTCGGTGCGGGAGTACGACCTCAGACATTATTGGGTGCAAATTGAAGGGAATTCGCCATACAAGGTCGTTGCGGCGTACATCGGAGCCATCGAAGACCCTTCGTCCGCGGAGGGACTGCACACTGTCGCTCTGTTATTGAACTCCTTGGGTCATCCCAAGGAGGCGGGGATTATCTGGGAGAAGATGTTCGCAATATCTACCGACCCTTACATCCGCCTCCAATCAATCAGTGGCCAAGCGATCGTATTGAACGCCACGGGTGACCGCGACGGAGCCATGAAGCTCTTTAAAGAGCAGGAAAGGCTCAGCCGCGAGATCGGAAAGGTCGACACCCTGGCCCGAGCATTAGGCAACCAAGCATTAATTCTAAGAGCTCGCGGCGATCTCGATGGCGCAATGGAAATTCTGACAGAGATTGAACACCTCTTCCGCGAGCTTGGGGATATCGACGATCTACAACGGACTCTCGGCAACCGGGCGTGGATACTGATGAATCGCGGAGACCTCGAGGGTGCAATGGGGCTCCTCAAGGAGCAGGAGCGGATCTGCCGAGATCTCGGAAAATTCAACGATCTGCAGCAATCACTCGGCAATCAGGCGCTAATCCTCAAAAAAATCGACGATCTCGATGGCGCCATGAAGCTCCACAAAGAAGAAGAGCACATCTGCAGGGCGTTCGGGAATGTTGCCGAGCTACAAGCATGCCTCGGTAATATGGCGATGATCTTCACCATTCGCGGCGATCTCGATACAGCCATGAAGCTTCTCAAAGAACAGGAAGCGACCTGTCGAGAACTCGGGGATGCCCACTGGTTACAGGTATCCCTCGGCTATCAGGCGGTCACCCACATACGTCGCCGTGAATATAAACAGGCCATGGAACTCCTCAAAGAACAGGAAGGCATCTGCCGTGAACTCAGAGAAGTCGGTTTCTTGCAACAATCGCTCCATAATCAAGGGCTGATTCTCAAGGGCTACCGAAATTTCGATAGCGCCATGTACCTCTTCATTGAGCAAGAGCAGATTTGTCGCGAGACCGGAAACCTTGAAGGACTCGCATTATCATTATCGAATCAGGCAGTAATCCTCGGAGAGCAAGGTTTGCACGTTGAGGCATCACGTATGATCAACGATGTGCTCGCCCTCGCGGAAAAGGGAGGCTACGGCTCCTTGGTGGCTCAAATCCGTAAAAACAAGCGACGTTTGGGCATCTAATCTACTGATCCCTCTCGCTGCCCCCGCGGGGTAAGCGTCGACCGATTTCTCCGGTCGCGACGACAAGACATCGTATCACATATGCGATGATCTATTGCGCCCTTAAGCGGAATCGCTCCCGTTCAGCAGCTCCCAGTCACCAAGAGGGAGCTCGCGTCCCTTAGCCACGCTCTGTGCGACCTCTCACGCGACGATGGCGATATGCTTCTGGTCGATGGCATGTTCGCAATGCAGGCAACGTGACTATCAGACGACGGTGCCATCCATGTCATACTTCAGGTCTTGGCCCAGGCGGACCGTGTCACAAACCGACTATCTTCGATAGTTTCGTTTGGTTCCGCTTGCGAAGATACACCTCGACTCAAGTGCGTGTAACCGGACGGCGAACAAATTGGAAATGCCTATACTCATCGGCCTCGATGTCTTGGAAACGAGGCACTGTTCGAATGTCAATCCGGGATAATATTCGTGCCCAAGTCATAGGAATCGCGCCCGAAACGGGAGAACCGCCGTTTTTTTCGGCTGACGATACATGCCTCGATCCGGTTCAAGCCTTGGACTCGAAGGAGAAGCGGATTGTTGTCTTCGTCTCGTCTACCTTCCGGGACATGGTCGCGGAACGGGACGAGCTCACGCTCAGGGTGTTCCCCGAGCTCCGCAAAATCTGCGAAGAGCGCGGCATCACCTGGGGCGAGGTCGACCTGCGGTGGGGTATCCCGCCGGAGAAGGAACAGGAGCAGGTGCTCGAGACCTGCCTCCGCTGCATCGACACGTGCCGGCCGTACTTCATCGGCATGCTCGGCAAGCGCTACGGCTGGACCGATGTCAAAGTCGCGCCGGAACTCGCACGGGAATTCCCCTGGCTGATTGTGGAGCAGGGGCGGTCGGTCACTGAGCTCGAGATACTCCACGGCGCGCTGAATGATCCGGCCATGGCGGACCATTCGTACTTCTACTTCCGAGATCCGTTGTACATCGAAACGCTACCGGAGAGCGAATGGCAGGACTACCTTGAACTTCCGACCGACTACGAACGTGCAATATTCGGCGACGCCGAGGCGGAACGACAGGCAGCGGGTCGGCGACAGCGTCTCGCAGCATTGAAGGGGCGCATTCGGGCTTCCGGAATACCAGTCCACGAGGACTACCCGGACCCGGTGGAGTTTGGGCAACTCGTACGCACCGACCTGCAGAAGGTCGTCGACGCCCTCACACCTCCACAATCGCCGGCAGTCACAGACGAGGAGCGGGAGGGATCGGCGCTCGACCGCGAGGCCAGGGCGCACGACGCCTTCGCCCGGTCGCGGTTCGGGGTCTACGTCCCCCGGAAGGCGTACTTCGCCACGCTCGACGACCACGCCGCCGGCGACGGCCCGCCGCTGGTCGTCACCGGCGAGTCCGGTGCGGGCAAGTCCGCGCTCCTTGCCCACTGGACTGACCGGTACATGGCACGCCACCCGAAGGCGGTCGTCATCCGGCACTTCATCGGCGCCACGTCCGACTCGGCCGACTTGACCGCGATGCTCCGGCGGGTCATGGGCGAATTCAGGCGGCAGCTTGGGGTCCAGGGAGAGATCCCGACGGACGACGTTGCGTTGCGGGCTGCGTTCCCGAACTGGCTCTCGATGACCGCGGCGAAAGGCCGGGTCGTGCTCGTCATCGACGCCCTGAACCAGCTCGAAGACCAGCACGGTGCGCTCGACCTCACTTGGCTCCCGCCGATGTTGCTGGCGAACATCCGACTTGTGGTCTCGACGCTACCAGGTCGGCCGCTCGACGCTGTCACGAAGCGTGGTTGGCCAGCGCTCGAGGTCGAACAGTTTACAGTCGATGAACGAAAGAGCGTCATCCGGTGTTACCTTCGCAGGTTCTACCGCGAGCTCTCGTCCATCGAGGTCGACCGGATCGCCGCTGCGGAGCAGGCGGCAAACCCGCTATTCCTCCGCGCTGTGCTCAAGGAGCTTCGGGTTCACGGGACGTTCGAAGGGCTTCCTGAACAGATCTCCACGTACCTCGCGATACCGACGATCCCAAAGCTCTACCAAGCAATCCTCAAGCGATACGAGCGCGACTACGAGCGACCGCCCCGGCCTCGTCTGCGACCTTTGTACACTTATATGGGCATCACGTCGAGGCCTCACTCGCGACGAGCTCCGCGAACAGCTCGGCGAAGTTGCAAATCCTTTACCGGATGCGTATTGGGCGGCGCTCCTGCTCGCGATGCAGCATGGACTCGAGGAAAAGGGCGACGTACTGACATTCTCCCACGACTACATCCGCGAAGCGGTGGAGGCGCGCTATCTATCTCGCGAGAATGACGTCATTGCCCGGCACCTTGATCTTGCCGAATACTTCGAACGGCAACCGTTCAGTCCCCGACTCATCGAGGAGCTGCCATGGCAATTAGCGAAAGCTAGTGCATGGGATGAACTCGTCAGCCTCCTGACTGAACCGGCGTTCTTCGTTGAAGCTTATTGCGCCAATATGTTCAATATTGCCCGGTATTGGGTTTGGATCGAAAAAGCCTCTTCATTCCGTTGCGTGGAGGTCTATGAACAAGCCCTCCAAGACTGTATTGACGAAAACTACCTCAACGCAGTTGCGCTGCTACTAACGTCGTTCGGTCACCTTGACGTCGCCGATAAAATTTGGGTACGGATAATTATAAACAACGGTGATCCCTACGTACGCCAAATTATTCTCGGCAATCGCGCGAACATTTTAAAAAATCGCGGTGACCTCGATGGAGCCCTCGCATTTCAAAAAGAGAAAGAACGTATTTGCCGTGACCTCGGTCTGGCTGGTAGCCTTCAGGTATCGCTCGGCGACCAAGCAGGTATCTTGAAAATCCGTGGAGATCTTGCTGGCGCCATGGAGCATGTAATCGAACAGGAAAGGATCTGCCGTGATATCGGAGATCGCGATGGCCTACAGACTTCGTTTGGTTATCAGGGGAATATTCTCCTCGTCCGCGGCGTCTTCGACGGCGCCATGAGCCACTACAAAGAACAAGAACGGATATGCCGTGAGATCGGCAATCTCAACAGCTTATCCATATCCCTCGGTAATCAGGCCCTGATCCTCAAAGACCGTGACGAAATTGATGGTGCCAGGAAGCTTCTGGAGGAACAGGAGGCGATTTGCCGTAATCTTGGGAACCGTGCTATTCTGGCGTCATGTTTTGGCAGTCAGGCAGAGATCCTGAAAATTTGTAGTGATCTCGATGGTGCCCTGGCCTTACTAAAGGAGGAGGAACGCATCTACCGCGAGATGGGCAATCTTGATCACCTCCAGATTTCTCTCGGGGATCAGGCATCGATCTTGCAATCCAAAGGCGATCTTGATGGTGCGATGGTCCTCCGAAAGGAAGAAGAAAGTATTTGCCGGAAAATCGGGGATATGAATAATCTGTTGATATCGCTCAACAACCAAGCGAATATTTTCAGGTCTCGTAGCGATCTGAAGGGTGCCCTGATGCTTTTCGTCGAAATTGAAGCAATCTGCCGCGAGAACAGCAACATCAAGGGCCTCTCAGATTCACTTGGCAATCAGGGAAGCACTCTGGCCGATCTCGGCGATCTCGACAGTGCCATGAGACTCTACGTGGAACAGGAACATATCTGCCGCGAGATCGGACATGTCGAAGGCCTGGCAGTATCCCTCGCGAATCAGGCGAACGTTCTCGCGCCACAGGGTTTCCGGGAGAAGGCATCCCTAGCGGTCAATGAGCCGCTCGCGCTCGCGATGCGGGGGGGATTACAGCACTCTAGCGTCGAAGATACGGGGAATCAAAGATCTGCATGGGCTCTGACAGCTAGTGCCGTCCCCCCCCCCTTGTGGCCAGAGGCATGCCGTGAAAGACCAATACACATTGATCCGAGAAAAAGGCAAACTATCTCAATCACCACATAATCGGAGCCTTCCTATAGAGCCAATTTTTCACAGACGTTTGACTCAACACGATATCCGGCACCTTTTTATAAAAATTCGCGCCGACATACTGTACTGTCGGAGTTCTCAATGTACCGTTGCCTTGTGATAATGCCATTTTTACCGGAATTCGATATAGTATTCGCCTCCGTTAAATCTGCCTTGGAGGCCAAATCGACCGAGACGACCCCCGATAGTCTCATCAAAGGCGGGATAGAAGTGCTCTGGTTAAAAGATCTCCGTCATGCCGGACGCATTACCGATGACATTGTCTCAGAACTTGACGAGGCCACGATCTGCATCGCTGACCTCACCGGAACCAACCCAAACGTTATGTGGGAAACGGGTTTTGCGATGGCGAACGGGAAACCTGTGATCCTCATTGGGCAGAACGTTGATGAGCTCCCTTTCGATCTGAAAATATACCGATTTACCGAGTATGCCCTCGATCAATTGGATGTATTCCAAGAGTCTATCCGCGAGGGGGTAAGGCAAACACTCAATCGTTACGGCCTCCAGCCGAGTCTCCAGACATCTGCACCGCCAGTTGTAGGCCGCACTTACGCCGTGACTGGGAGCACGCGTCCTTCCCGGCGGGGAACGGAGACCCGCGTGCAAAGGCTCCTAGAACCTCACCTGTCTCCAGAAATCACCTGGCTCTGTGGAAGCAACGGGACCGTCGATTCAGTGGCACTTCGATTCCTGCTCGATCATGGACAGCGAATCTATGTTGTGGGTTACAATGCCTTTGATCTCTCCGATGAAGTCAGAGAATTAGTCGAATCAAGACAGACACCGTTTATCGACGCTTCGATCGAACGGTTCCCCAAAGGCATGAACGGGCCGACGAACCGGGACATCCTCTTTTGTATGAAGGCCGACACTGTGTTTCTCCTCTGGAACGGTACCAGCCAAAGGACGTACGCGCTCATCGATTACTATCTCGACCAGCAAAAGGATGTTCAGATTGGATTCATCTAGCCCCCTCTGCACCAGCCAACTCCCTTAGGTAGTGGATGGGGGAAAAAGCCGCGTCGGAGTAGATGTGGATCAGGGCTATCGAGTTCCAAAATGTGATTGCTTAACTAGTGCCACCTTCAACTACCGAAATGAGAAGGTGGTTAGATGGTAACCCTCATCGACCTGGGTCGATACACTCATGACGAAGGGGCTGCGGAGACCTTTTTTCGGGATCATGGCCTCCTGGCATCTTACGCGAATTGTCCTCACTGTGGGTGCTGTCGTCTTCGCCGCATCCGGCGACAGCGGTTCAGATGCTACTGCTGTCAGCGAGAATGGGGCGTTCGGAAAAGCAGAATCTTTTTTCCGGTCACAGGTTCCCTCCTCAACACTGATACTGTCGATCAAGTTGTTCGACCTGAACATGTAGGCCCGGGAAGCTGCCCGTCAGATCGGTCTGGCGGATAACACCGCCTATCGTCTTCATCACCTCCTTCGTACGGCAATCCTCTGCATGTCTGAGGATGCAACCACCCTCAAGGGAGAGATAGAACCTGATGAATCGTATTTTGGAGGCCGGAGAAAAGGAAAACCGGGTCGAGGTGCTGCTGGCAAGGTACCAGTCTTCGGTATCCTTCAACGAGGTGGGTAGGTCCGGGTCGAGGTTGTCCTGAACGTGAAAGGAAAGACCCTCCTCGACCTTACCATCCAGAAGGTGAAACGGGGTAGCTTAGTGTATACCGATCGCTTTCACACTTACAATGGACTGGCCTACTATGGCTTTCGGCACAAACGAATCGATCGCGGCAAACGATTCGCCAATGGGAAGGTCTACGTCAACGGGATCGAAGGATTCTGGTCCTTCGCCAGGGAACGTCTTATGAAATACCATGGAATCGATCCGGCACAGTTCCCGTTCTCCCTCAAGGAACTGGAGTTCAGGTATCGTTACCGGGACGCTGATCTCTTTGATTAAGTGATTGAAACGCTGGGTGATTATGTTCGGGTGGCAGTAACTGAGTAATCACCTTTCTTTATTCCAACATCTCATGCCGTTCGAGAATGTCAATCGCCCTTGTTCCGGAGCTTCTCGATCAGCGACGAGACCCGCTCCCGCGCCTCTCGCGTCTCGCCCTCGTCCTTCCGGACCGTGAACTCGAGCACGTCGCCCTCATCGATGTCGGGCAGCAACTCCCGCGGAACAAGGATCTGCAGTGTCTCGTCCGGTCGAACCAGGAGGACCGCTACATCCCCTTCGAATCGGTCAACGGTCACCTTCACGAATCATCCCCTCCGCGTGCTGACGAGCGAGCCGGCGGCATCGTAGAGGTAGGCCGTATCGCCATCGTTGTTCCAGATGTTAAAGTCCTTCCACCTGATGTCGCCGCTTCCCCCTCCCGAGGCGATCGTCACCGCCCCACCGGCCGACAGCGTGGTGCCGGCGAAGGTATAGGCGTGCTTCGCACTCTCATCCTTCAGCCGCCAGCCAGCGAGACTCACTGCGGAGGAGCCGCCGTTGGTGACCGTCACGGTCTCGCCCTCCAGGTCGAGCCCGGTGATCGAGACCGGCCCGCCACTGGGAGCTCGTTGAGGCGCTAGATGTCGAGTTCGGCACAGAGTCGGTGACGGTCAGGGCCATCCACGACGAGCGGCCGGGCTGGCGGGTCGAGGCGGGCCAAGACGTGGCCAACGCGGTTCTATCGCAGACGGACTACGGAGCGCAGTGCTACAACATCGACGTCCGCCCGGACCAGAGCTATCTCGCCGAGCACCACCCCCTGCCCTGTACGGGACCGGGCAAAGAGCGGTTCTCAAGGACCTTGGCACAGGACTTCGTCGTGACCGAGCTCGCTCTCGACGGCGACCCCGCCCGGTCCGACCGTATCGACGGCGCCACCGTGACCGACAGAGGCCGCACCCGGCGGCTCGAGGGCGACGGACGAACCGTGCTCGGCGACCTCTTCGGCCTTGTCGAGGTGATGGACCTCGACGTGATCCTCTTTCCGAACGCGGACACCAGGACCGAGCGGATTGTCGCCGCCGCGGAGCGGTACGGGCTCGAGCCCACCCTCTCGCTGACCGGGCGGTACGTTACGCTCGGTTCGCAGTCGTACTTCTCGTACGGGCGGATGTATCACAAGCCGAAGGCGATGATGCCGGCCGGGCGCGTGCTGATCGACACTGAGCAGTCGTTCACATATCGCGAGGGAGGCCTCTCCGGCGCGCTCGTCGCGGCCCGGATCACCGGGCTCTCGCCGAACCGCGCGGCACGGGTCACACCCGGGACACTCACCTCGTCCTTCGAGGTCTACGCGGCGCTCTCCCAGGGGATCGCCGTGCCGTGGCAGAAGGCCGACGCCGAGCGGGATAAGACCGTCGCGGCGCTCCCGACGGCGGAGCACGCGGACCGGCTCTTCTACCGCCGGGTCCTGACGAAGGCGTGGGGCGAGGTGGCCGCGGGACTTGGTAGGGCTGAAGGGGTCACTCAGTCTCGAGCGGTAGGATCAGGGAGGGGTCATCCGACGCTGGGTTGTTGACCCGTGCCGAGACCGGGTAGGCCCTCATCTCCTTTGCCGAGAACTGCCCGAGGAGGTCGTCGAGCTCCGCATGCGACGGCGGATCGCTCGCGATCCAACGCTCCTCGTCTTCCCACCCGAGGATCACGGGCATGCGGACGTGAATCGGGGCCACGACCTCGTTCGCGGCCGTGGTGATCAGGGTATACGTGGCGAGGGCTGCACCGTCGATGTCGTGCCAGACGTCGTAGAGGCCGGCGAACGCGAAGATCTCCTCGTCCTTCAGCCGGAGGTAGTACGGCTTCTTCTGGCCGCCGTCTTTCTTCCACTCGTAGAATCCACTCGCCGGCACGAGGCAACGGTTGTGCCTGATCAACCCGCGGAACATCTGCCGCTCGGCCAGGGTCTCGGCCCGGGCGTTGATCGGCCGTCGGGCCGTCGCCGGGTCTTTGGCCCAGTGCGGGACGAGGCCCCACTCCATCGGGACAAGCTCGGCCTGTTCGCGCTGCACGACCACGGGCATGGTCTGGGACGGCGCAACGTTGAACCGCGAGCGGCAGCCGATGGTCGGGAGGTGGACCCGGAACCGGTTGCCGAGGTCGTCTGTGCAGATGAGCGAGTATCGGCCGCACATGGTACGCCTCCATGCCAGTGGAGATGAATCAAAGTTGCGGCACCTCTGCGGCGGAGGCCCGGTTGAACGCGTAGTCGCAGACCCCCCCTGAGAAACGCGGCACTGGCATCGGGGCCGACCGAACGGTCGCGTCGCAGCCGTCGGTGACGGTGGCGGCACGAGCGCAGACGCAGGGAGCGCTGTCTTAGTCGGGTGTATCCTAACGGGACTACTGTCTCATCTTCGAATGATGGAAAAATCGCATTACCATTATCGTGGGTCATGGCAATATTCCGCCATGCACCGTTGCGACCAGTGCAGGCAGCACATCGACGAACTGCCCTGGTCGTGCCGGCGATGCGGCGGAACATTCTGCGCTGACCACCGTCTCCCCGAAAACCACAGCTGTTCAGGAAGGATGCGTCATCACGCCAATCACCGATCCGAGGCCAAACCGACAAGGAAATGGCATCCCTTGTCAGAACCCAGACCGACACATATTGACCCCCCGCGACCAGACCCACCCCGCCATATCTGTGCCCACTGTGGAGCCGAGACTCCTCGTAAAGGCCGGTATTGCCAGAAATGCGGCGCGACGACATGTGGGGACAGCCCTGAGAGGAATCAGCGCCGATCCAGCCGCCAGTGGCGTATGCCACACGTGACCATGCGCTCTCTCCATAAGATCTGGCAGTATCTGCCGTGGATATTCCTGTTGCTCGTGGTCGCTGCAGGGGTAGCGAAGCTGATGAGTCCGAATCCAGCGCCGTGGCTGACGCCGATCGGCGAAGCAGCATTCATCGGCCTAGTCGTCCTCTACGTGATCTACGCGGTCCAGCACTGGGCGTCGGGGAACCGATGGACATCCATCCTGATGCTGACCCTGCCGTTGCTCGTGTACGCGATCGCCTCGACGGCCTTCTCCGATCCGATGCAGCTTGCCAGTGGGCTGGGGGTGTTCTTTATCATCGCTGCTTGCGGTGCCGGCATATTCTGTGCGGTCGGGTCCCGGGTCATGCGGTACATCCAGGGACGGGATTCCCGTCGTCATTTTCGTGATACGTTTCCGTCAGGGTCGGTCGCGCTCATCGCCATCATCCTGCTCTCGGGGGTTGCGCTGACCGCGGCCACGCCCTCGCACCTCGACCAGAACCTCGCCATCATCACCCAATCGGCATCTTCGCTTGTGCCGACCCCGGCGCCGCAGCAGTATGTATCACCACCCCCGACCGTGCCGGTCCCGCCGACAATCATCACGTCAAAGCATGTGACCGGGTCATCGGCTGATCCCGTCTACCTACCCCAAACCTCTGCACCGCAGGGGGGAGCCGGAACGTCGTATGCGACTGATCCGACCACACGTTCCCTCCCCTTCACCGTGAAGGGCAGAAGCGGAGCGGTCAGCGTGACCCTCTACGGTGGTCTGAGCCGATACCTTGATGCAAAACGGCCGGCATTCTACGGAAATTACCTCGAATATGCGAATGAACCTGCCCAGGCAGACACCATCCTTGCCATCGCAAATTCGTTGCGATCCCAGTACGGTTCAGGCGACGACGCGGCCCGAGCCGCGATCAGCCTCGTCCAGCACATCCCGTACGACTATGCCGGCATGTCCGCCCGGTCGTCGCATCTGCGGCACCCATACCAGGTGCTGTACGACAACACCGGGGTCTGCAGCGAGAAGTCGGTGCTCCTGGCAGCGCTGCTCAAGGAGCTGGGCTACGGGGTCGCGTTGCTCAGCTTCGATTCGCAGTCCCACATGGCGGTGGGTGTCTCGTGTCCGTCGCAGTATGCCTACCGTGGCACAGGGTATGCCTTCATTGAATCGACAAGACCGAATATTCCGACATACGCCGAGGGGAACTATGTTGGCACGGGTCAACTCACGACGATGCCGGCGGTCATTACCCTCACTGGTGGGAAATCGTTCGCGTCGATCGGTGACGAGGCGGCGGACGCGAACGAATACCGATCGTTGATCGCTATGGGGACCGTGCTCGACCCGTACCATTATTCACGCTGGCAGGCGATCGTCGCGAAATATGATATTTCCTGAAAGGGACGGCGACCCCCTCGTTTTTATCATTGCGCGATTTCTCTGCAAAATCGTGTATGTCTTCACCCTCTGCCCCGCTGCAGACAGGCCGTTCAGAGGCAGTCGGTCACTTTCCGCGCCACGGCCGCTGGCTGCCTCCCCGTGCGACGATATCGATCGCGTGTTCGAAGGCGGTGTCCGCAGGCATTCGTTCATCGGCCTCGAGATGACGGGCGAGGGCCAGAACGGCGGTGTCCTCAGCGATCCGCTCCTCGAGCCCCGCGATCACCGTCTTGAGGATCTCGGCCCGGGTGGTGCCACGCGCAGCCGCGATCTCATCGATCTCCCTGGCGAATGAATCAAGGGTCTGGGCCGTGGATTGGCTGACCGGCGCCTTGGTTACCACGGCCGACCTCCTCTGTGGCCGATGCTGTTGAGGATGTTGGCGCTGTGGCACCGTTCTGCGGCTACGATCCCAAGGTCCACCGCCACGGGTTCGATCGCCTCCTCGAGCATGGCCGGGGATACATACGCAGGTATCATCACCGGTCGGCCCTCCTACAGGGATTGAGTGAGAATCGAATTCCAGGCGAGGCCATCCCTGGTTGAATGAGGCTTGGGCGGATGGTTGTCGTATCTGTCGGTTAGATCGTCGAACTTAAAAAATGGAAGTCAAAGATTGGTGAAGAGCTCGACGACGTCGGCGAAGTCGATCCGGCCGTGGGTGTTGTAGTCGAACGCTGCCACCGGTTCGTTCGCCGCTATCCAGCTCATCTGGTTGAAGTACAGCACAACGCCTGCGAAGTCCTTCCGGCTATTACCGTTGACGTCGTCGTACAGGCCGTCGCCATCCACATCGACCGGATGGCCCGATCCACCCGGCACAGCCGACACCGGTGATACGCCAGCCCCTAGTTTCACCATCCAGTAGTCGGAGCCGCCGTGGTCGACCCCTGCCACATCTCCTCTCGCGCTCGGCGTGGACATCCCAGCGGTCGCCCCTGCCAACGCGTTCTGTGGCGTCGCCCATCGGGATCGAGGGTTCTATCGACCTGCAGAGATCGCATTTATTGTCTCGATGCAGCGAGTCCCGATCGTCAAATTGATACTTTTATCATCGAGTGATAATGTCAAATTGGCCATCCTGGATCGGCGATAACCTCCTCAAGTGCAGCCCCCGGGGGTCGCCGAACTTGTGGCACGCGTGGTCAAGGTTGAGGGGCCGGTGCATCGGGACATCGTGGTCCAGCGGGTCCGAAGCTCGTTCGGCTTGAAGCGGGCCGGGAAGAACGTCGAGGCCGCTGTGGAGGCCGGGGTCGAGGCGGCGATCAGAGCAGGGAAGGTCAAACGGACAGGCGTTTTCCTGTGGCCCCCCTCGCCGCCGAAGGTGCTCGTGCGCCGGCGCGGAGACGAGGTGCAGCCGGCCATCGAATACATTTGCGACGAGGAGATCGCCGCGGCAGCCGTTCTTGTGCTCCGGACACAGTTCGCGACGGACAGGGACGAGCTCGCTGCGCAGGCTCTGCGGGTGCTCGGATTCGGGAGGGCCAAAAGTGAGACCAAAAACCGTGTCCTAGGGGTCATCGACGGCCTCGTCGACCGTGGTGTGGCGGTCCAACAGATTGACGGGTTGATCGACCTTGACGAGTCTGCGCGGTCTGCAGGCGGCAATGGACGGGTGCCGTCCGTGGATTCTGAAGGACAGGCAACCCTTCACTTACCACCACCTTTGAACTTCACAATCCCCTTCGCTACAATACGGGTAACGGCGTGTCAATAAGTGCGGTAGAGGAAGGCCCCACGCAATTCGTTGTCGACCCATGGAACTTGGAGTTCAGCTGGATCTCGGATCTCGATTTTCCGGCATTTCCCCTTAGATTCTGCCGAACGGATCTTACCATCTAATGACCACCCGAGATCATATCCGATCGACCCCGTGAGGAGCCATAGCGCCGGGATATGGGGCTCTCAGTGTTGGGGTCCTTTCTGGATATCGTGTTGTATGTGCGGTTCCTAGGGTCCCCCGTTCCTCCCGTTAAATGTACAAAGGGAGGTCGGTGCCTCCAGGAACAGTCCTGCTCGTTGAATTCGCCGGGTCAGGATCCAAGGTGCCGATATTCAAGCGAGAATGGAAATGTGAAGGCGGCAAGAATTTGCGATTTTACGCGCGACCTTGCTTATGATCCCCCTTAATGGACCCGTCTTTATCAGGGTGACTATGTCAGAAAGAGAAACGCTTTAAGTGGATTGTCCGATGGGCAGTATGAAGACAGGAGAACGCCCGTTCCGGACGCGGAGTTTTAAACGAAAGTGGAAACGGCCAGACCCTGCTGCCGTGGGTGCTTCGGCAATCGAGCGGACATTCCATGACTCGAACCGTCTGAGGGCCCCCTGGTCTGAGGTAATACTGGACAAAAAAGAGGAGAGCTGCGTCCA
>Ga0074193_1001822_pt1 | contig 22802 bp, 27 predicted proteins | sample EPASupsiteHSE605_FD_64523 | JGI IMG/M metagenome (GOLD analysis project Ga0074193, IMG submission 64523) | Bioremediated contaminated groundwater from EPA Superfund site, New Mexico - Sample HSE6-05 | ecosystem: Environmental > Aquatic > Deep subsurface > Groundwater > Contaminated ... | reverse complement strand
TTTTGTGCTCGACGCCAATTACTAGTATCGTTAGCCTGATTCCCCAAAAGTGTGTCTTTACCTAAAAGGGGTTTTGAAAAATCCACACCACCTGACCCTATTGGTTTATTATAGATATCATACAATTCCTCAGCATTATTGCCTATACCTGCAGTAGCAAGCTGCATGGTTCTGTTTAGACCTAAGCTATTATTTCCTAATGGATTATTAGTATTTTTATCAATTACCTTTCCTGCTGCATCAGTTCTTGATGGCTGCTCTGTGGATAAGCCTAAAGCTTGTAATCCATCTTTTTGTTTTTGGGCCTCCTCTGAGTTGTTTGTTTGAAGATCAGTGCTCTTAGGGGATGTAGCTGTTGGAGCAGCTGAAGTTTCATTTGTAGCTGCACTTACTGTTTGTACCATACCATTAAAGGGCACACTTACAGCCATTAAAATAAAAAGTGATACAGAAATTATCTTAAATTTAATAGTCTTAGTCCGTTTCATTTTCACATCTCCAATCTTGTAAAATTCAAATAATTATTTTCCTTAAGTCTTATACTTGCGTACGGCATTATTTCTGTGCCATCTGAAAAATTTCGTTTACGGAGATTTCAATTTTATCCTGCCATTTTATGCATCTTCCATCGGTGGTTACTGTATCAAAAAACTCCTTATTTTCAAGCATACCAAAGCGGATTGTATCAAGTTTACTCCTCATTCCAAGAATTAAACTGTTACCATTATCCATAGTTACCTTCAGTTTGTAATCTTCTCTTGGAACTACACTTTTTATATATCCCATTGAATCACCTCCTAAAATACAAAAAAACCACCTCACAATAATTGTATAGTGGTTTTTTTTTCATTTATATCACCCAGTAGGTGACTATTGGTAAAAATTTTCACATTTCTAACTGAGATACTGCTTCAAAAGCACCCTTGAATTAATACCTAGCTTTTCGAAAACTCTTTTAAGCTGTGTTTTTACTGTATTTTGTGAGATCAACAACTTTTCTCCTATTTCCTTATTTGAAAGTCCTTCTACCGCAAGCCGTGCTATTTGCATCTCCCTTTTTGTTAGCACTAATTTATTCTCTGTAAAATTTTTCTCAATAATCTGTTTAATAGCTTCTTCATATGGCTTGTACAGGTTAAGTATCTTTTCAATATCCTCTTTGTAGCTTCCTTGTCTATATAGCTCCTCCAGCAAAGATTTAATGTAATCACAGTTTTCTACAAATGGCATATATATCTTGTCCGGCATTGCAATTTCAAGAGCCTTCTTCAATTCATCAAGCGCCTGCTCCTGCCTAAATATTCGATTATTTGCAGCTGCAAGGTATATGAATGTGTAGATCTGTGCTAAAAGATTTGGGAAAACGGAGGCTATAGCAATAAATTTTTGGGAACTTCCAATAAGCTTTAAGTACTCTCCACTAATTAACATAGACCTACCATAAACAATATTAAGAAAACCCATTGTTGGAAAAAAAAGTCTTGTATTTTTAAAATCGCCCTCTCTAATCCATTGGGGAATTGATTGCTTAATATTCAAATAAGAATATATATAGGCCTCACACATATCAAGTGTATGCATAAACAAATACCATTTTTTACTATTAATATCTTCTCGGGCTTTCCTTATTAAGTCCAGTATTGTAGAAAAATCGCCTTTTATAAAAGCAAGTCTTATTTGAAGAAAAACACAACAAATAATAATTCCAGACTGAGAAGCATCATTTGCTTCTTGAAAAGCTCTATGCATTACTATTTCTGAGTTTTCAAAATCTCCTGTATAATAATATCCTTCTGCCTCCATAACATACTCAGCACCATTTCCATGGTTTTTAGTAATCTGATAGTAGAAAGGCATTGCTTTCCTTATGATTTGTATTTCTTTTTCAAGCTCCCCTGAACTCCTGTGAAACATATATAAAACAGAAGGTGAACCAAAAGTCCAACTGGCTTTTACACCCAGAAGGGATGAAGCTGAAGTTAATAATTGGCATGCACGTTTATGATGCTGTGACATTTTTTCTATATCATTGTAACCCGTAAAACTTAAAAGCAGCTCATATTCACCAAGAAGTCTGTCCTTGTATTCCTTATCCAGAAACTCCATATCTTCAATATTTTCCATAAATTCAGCACAAGCTTTTTTAAATAGAATAACTTCATTAAATGTAAACATACGTCTTGCATAGACAAGCATTGCAAAAGGAAACTTCTTCTTACTTTCTGAAGGACATTCCTCAAAATATTTTATTATTAAATTCTTGTATTCACTATTAATGCTATGCCCTTTATCCAATTCAACTGTCTTAAGCAAAATACCAAATTCTCCAGCTAAATAGGCATATCTCATAGAATAAAGGTACTGCTCTTTCTCCATGTACCATTTTGCAGCTTTTATATACAGTGCTTCCTTATAAGTTTTTTCTTTATTTTCAAGTTTTTCTTCTAGAAATTTCTTAAGTATGCTGTGTATGTGATAAGTCTTTTTGCTGTAATCATAAGCTACAAAATCATTTTTTTCAACAAGCAAATCAATATATTCTTCTGGATTGTCCCCTTTCCACACATATTTAGCCTGTCCAAGAGTAAAATCATCAAAAACACTCATATTTACTAGAAGATCCTTACCCGCTTCTGAGAGTGGTGAATATACCGCCTTATCGATAAGCATATAAATATCTTGTGAATGAGAAAAACTATGGCTTGAGCCATAATTCAGCTTAATTAAATGCAGAGCACTGATCCAACCTTCCGTGAAAGCATACAGCTTTTCTGCCTCATTACGTTTAATGCTTACTCCGCTCTGACCGTAGTAGGATATAATATCCTCTGGATTAAGCTCAAAGTCTTCCTTTTTCACATGATACAGATATTCCTTTAACTTAAGCTCTTCAAGCCTTGGAAAAAAAGTGAACCGTGTGTTGAGTACTATATTAAAGTTCAACATTTCACTGATTACAATATATTCAATAAAGCTGTTAGCTTCATCACACTCTACTAAATGATAATCATCTATTACAATAACTGAACCTTCAGGCAATTCAATGGACTTAAGAATATTTAATGCCGCAGATTCTGATACACTATCATAGGGAAATTCAAGTTCTAAAAGGCTCTTAAAACGCTCTTCATCAAATTGGCTAAAAAGATGACAAAATCCACTCCAAAAATTAGTTAATGAATTATCATAAACCCGCTGAAGCATTACATTTACATTGTAAAAACTAAGCTGATTGCTAACAGCAGTTGTTTTTCCATATCCCATTGGGGCTTCAACGATAGTTAGTGGATAATTGAGAATTTTCAACATCGACCTTTTGATTTTTTCTGAAAAATATAGATTTTTATTGGTACCAGCTTTTGATTTATTCAAAATTAACCTCTACCTCCAAAGTTTTTCTGAAATATTCTTCTTCATAACATTAATATAATTTAATCAGTATCCAAAATGTTGTTATGTTATGTAATTTATTCCATTATACCTTAGAATATGATTATATAGCAATATATTAGTAATTTACAAAATAGGTCTCATCCTTCTTAAAACACATGATCATCCTCGCTTACAGTCAGTCGCAATTTTAATATAACTTCCTAAAAGTAAAACTTCCTAAGAATCAAAATTCTTAAGAAGTTTGCAATTTCAATATTCTGCGTACAACTTTTCTCGCACTTTTTACATCCTATACAATCACTTATAAATGTCTGAGAATTCTATATTTATTCTTTCAACAAAGTTATCTATATGCGTATTATTATATTTAATATTCTCTTTAGTATTGCATTTATCTAAGGTATTAATAGGAATTTTTATTATAAATTTAGTACCTTTTCCATCTTGGCTTTCTACAGAAATATTGCCATCATGCATTTCCAGAAGTGATTTAACAAGTGATAAGCCTAAACCACTCCCTTCGTGATTTCTTCTAAAGGATTTATCTACTTGCCTAAATCTCTCAAATATGAAATCTAGTTTGTCACTAGGTATCCCAATACCAGTGTCTTCTACCGTAATTGTTATGTATTTATCCCCATCAATTACATTCACAAATATACTTCCCCCATCATTTGTAAATTTGACGCAATTGGATAGGAGGTTTAGTATAATTCTTTCAATTTTATCAGGATCGAAAGCAATTATTTTTTCTTCCACGTCAGTATCAAAAATAAGCTCTAACTTATTATCCATTATGAATTCTGAGGTTGATAAAGTAATTTCTTCAACAATATTAACTATATTACATTTTATTAAATTTAGTTGAAAGAGACCAGAATCCATCTTAGTTACATCTATTAAATTATTTACCAATCTTAATAGGCGAAAACAATTTTGTTTTTCTATACTTATATTATTAATAATTTTTTTTCTATCTATTGGCTTAGCTTCATCTTGTAAATACATTCTTATAATTTGATTTGAACTCAAAATAATATTTAATGGAGTTCTTAGTTCATGAGAAATGTTAGCAAGGAATTCAGTTCTTAATTTTTCTAATTCAAGTGCTTGATTAAGTGTCGCCAGCTCTGTCTGTTTTCTTTCATTAATATCTCTCAAGGCTACTACAATTCTCTCTTTATCATCAATCGTTGTTAAACTATGATTTATCTCTATCCAAGTCTCTTTACCTTCTTTATCTTTCATAATATCCTCAAATATTAAAGAATTGCACTTTTTCATTTTATCTACTAATTCCTCAGCACGCATTTTTATATATGGAGAGTTATACGAAACAAGTTCTAATCTATTCATATTTATTAGTTCTTCCTTAGAATAGCCAAACATACTAATGGCAGCTTGGTTTACATCAATTACTTTACCCATAATATCAAATATAATTATAGCATCATTTACTGAGTCTAAGACTGTCTTAAAATATTGCTGGCTTTTTTCAAGTTCTTCTTGAGATCGTTTATGCTCCAAAAGCCTAAATCCACTTTCAGCCAGCGTGTTTATTAGACCTGTATAGTACTTTATAATATACTTAACTTTATTTTCAGAAATTACCGATGCTCTATGAATTGCATCAATATATTCATCTTCATCAAAGCCTAGTTCCTTTGCTTGTTCACGGAATAATTTTTCATTGATTATCTCATTTTCATAAAAAAACTGACCAACAAAAATTGTTGCTACATGTTCACCCTAAATAAGAATTGGCATTGCAATATCCCACATATTATTTTTGCATTTGTAAGCAACAAATGTGCCTTCATTTAGATGGTCCTTTATATAATTATCACTTTCATGACATCTTTCACAGGAAATCGGATTAACCCTATGATACTTTTTACAACAATCCTGCCATCCTTCCTCAACATAAATTGTACCATCCACATCAACAATACCAACGGGTATACCTGCTGCTTTATAAAGATTTTCTGCCATAGTTTTTAATGAGTTTATGTCAATCAATTCCGAAAATTTTATTTTTTGCATAGTATACCTCGCTTTAGAAATAAGAATATTTAATTGTACTCTATTTTTTTATAAATACATTAAAACACTTATTATTTCTGTAAAATATACTACATTCCTTTAATTTTTTATCGTCAAATTATTCATTAATTCGACTGGTGTTAAGTAAGTTATAAATTATATAAGGGTAGATTTAACTACAGAGTTTCTAGCAAGTAAAAATAATACATTCATCGAAAAACAATATGGCAATTCGATTGCCCAAAAACAGCATTTTCAAATTGCCATAGAAATACATTCTTCTATTGATTTTTACACTGGAATTTAATGAACTCCAAATTACTCTCTTTTACATAGCTATTTTTTCTTAACAGGAATCCAAATTTCGCTGTAGTAGTTTTCATCTTGATTACCTTGTGGATAATCAGCAATATTGGTGTATACTTCAATATTGTAACCTGCTGCAATTTCATAATCCTTGCAATTAGGCAGCCATTCTGAGAAGATTTTTGTGTTCACATCTTGCAGAGATTTCGGCATTGCGCCCTTGCAAGGAAAAACAGCCCACGTGTGTTTAGGAATAATTTTTGTAACAAAACCATTAGGTATTTCTATAGACGGATTATAATTGTCTGCAATCAAATATTCAAACTCATCTGCACCCATGCTCTCATCTATGCATAATCCGTACATTCCACATACAAATTTGCTCTTTCCTGTTTCATAATGTTCTGTCCAAAACTCTGGAATTTCTTTAGTTGCACTATCATATTTAAACACCTTTGATACGCCCATGACAGTAAACGAATCTTTTTCAACAATTTTGTAATCCATAATATAACCACCTTCCAATGAAAATTTGACTTTAAGCGGAGCAAATGATTTAATCATTGCTCCATCTTTTCGAACAGCAGTAGGAGTGACACCATGAAATCGAGTAAAAGCTTTTGTGAAACTGTCCGGTGAGTCGTAGCCATATTTCAGTGCAATATGAATAATTTTTTCATCAGTGGAAACAAGCTCACTGCCGGCAAGGGTAAGCCTGCGTTGTCTGATGTACTCCCCTACCGTAAAACCACAAAGCATTGCAAAGCCTTTTTGGAAATAGAACGGAGATATAAATACTTTTTCTGCAATATTTTCTACGGCGATTTCTTCAGTGATATTCTCTTCAATATAGTTGATAGCTTCACTAATTCCTTCAATCCACTCCATAATCATCCCTCCTGTCTGTATATATATCTTATCTCTTTATAATGGCTCATTCCCGACTTTTTGTGGTATATTTTGTCTTGTCTCAAAGTTCTCATATAGAGAAAAAATATTACTTAAGTTCATAGGTATTAATTAATTATGAAATATTTTAATATTCTTTTATAATATTGGTACGCAAATTTCACAATAATGCTTATTTATCATCTGCATTGCATAGCGTTCAATAATAGGTCTTCTATTATCAAATTCATAATTTCTTTTTGATAACTCCGAAAATATCTCCATCCATGCTTTTTTCATAGCATCTACAGTATGACTTATTTTAAATACGCAATATTTCCCACCGATAGTTTTTCCAAAATTAATATACTTATTATCAACCTTAAATTCATCCGAAACAACTAAACATGTATCATATCGACAATCTTTAGGTTCTGTGAATTGAGGGTTATCTTGTGCTATTCCTAATATAATTGAATTTTCATTAAATAAGTTCTTTTCTCTAGCCCAACTTTTTAATTGTTCCATTATTTGCACATTCTCTGAACCGTAAGCACCTGTTCTTCGTATATAAGCAATTTTATATGATGCTATCATTTCAATATTAATATCCATAACTTACCTTCTTTTTAATATAGTACATCGATGCCTAAATTCATCATATAATGCTTTAAAATGTATTTCAACTTATTTCTTCAAGTAAATTCCATAGTATTTTTACACAAGAAAAAAACAGGGGTTCAAGTTTCCCTGTCAGTTATTTTATTTATATCTCTCTGTTTTAAGACAATAAGAAATAGTGGTCCAAAATTCTCATTTTCTCTTTAGGAACTTTTCCTTGGCAAACTCCACCCCATCCAAGCATATAAGGGATGGGGTAAAACTGTATCAAGTAATATATTTTTATCTAAAAAATCAGTTCTCCTGGTTTATAGCCTTCAGGTAATTCTTCTTCACTTAAAAATTTGAAATTGTCATCACGTAGTATTGGTAAAAATACTTCATATGGAATCCTTGAAAACTCACAGGCATAATTACTGGCTCCGAACCACTTACCCTCTTTGCTGCTCAAATTTAAATCTCTAGCAAATTTTGTATAGTTTGAGCAATCATGAACTGCTAAATCCCACTTTTCTTCATCGGCTATTTTCATGAATTTAAGAGTTAATTCCCTACTCCAAATTGGAGATATATAGCCGTGCCTTGCAATATACATGTTTTCCCCATAATAATTGTCTATGTTATTCTCATTTAAATGTAATTCTGCACAATTGATAAAATCGAGTTTTGTCTCTAAGATCGCTTGCTTTTTCTTAAAAAATGCTTCGAAAAACTCAGGAGTCATTGGAGTTTCAATACCTACATTTTTAATATATTTTTTCGCTATTCTAATATTTTCAATAACTTTGTCTGAACAATTTGAAGCACCCAAGTTGAAACGTATCTCGTTAAGACCGGCTTCACCTAATGCTTTCAATGTCTCTTCAGTAGCTAAAGTGCCATTTGTATATAGATGTTGATGAATCTCCGCTTCACTAAATTTCTTTATAACCGAATAGTATTTTTCAATTTCCATAAATGGCTCTAAATAAACGTATGCGATGCCAGTGGGTTTCTGATGGATAGAAAGAAGTAAATCAATATCCTTCTCATAAAATTTTGTGCCTCCAATTTCCCACATACCTTCGCCAATGGGGGGAATATCATCTAGTTCTCCATAATTATAACAGAATTTACACTCTATGTTACATTTGTTCGTTTTCCTAATTGCACTCAAACCAGTACCCAACAGACATGAAGCACATCCTTTTGAGAATTTACTTTCATTTCCCACAAAAAAAGTTCTATTCTCCAAAGTTTTCAAGCCTTTAATTTCCGACATTAGCGTATCATTTCTATGTTCAATGGCTGCCTCAATTTGAGCAAAGGTAGAGTAAATAATTTCTTGTTGTTTTATCATTGGTTCCTCATCCTCTGGTAATATTGAAAAAAATTCAAACCATATCAGCGCATCCTTCTTTGAAATTTTCATAATGTATCCTCCTCTAAGTAATCTTATAGAAAATTAACTTATTGCTGTATTTATTTCACCACATATGTTTTTGTGCATAATTTCTTTTATTTCATTATAAACAGATGTTTGACCTAAAGCCCACATGAGTTTTGTAACAGTTGCCTCAGTAGTCATATCTTTTCCGGAAATTAGTCCAGATTCAAGAGCCTTTACACCAACATTATAAACATTTAGATCTGTTCCATCATAAACACATTGGCTTACAACAATAACAGGAATTTTATGCTTAATTGTCATATTTCGAATTTTTTCTAATAAATCGTTATATTTAGAAGGAATACCACCAAGACCAAAAGCTTCAATAACAACTCCTTTATAGGATTGGCTTATTATATAATCTATAATTGTGTCACTAATTCCAGGCGTAAGCTTTAATAAAAACACTTTATCACAAATATTGGGATAAAATTCAATAGTATTTTTCTTAGTTTTTTCTATATTTTCTAAATAAACTTTTCCAGAAATTATTTTACCTAAATATGAATCATTGCAACTCACAAATGCATCCGCATTTGCGGAATGTATTTTAAATGCTCTTGTACCACGAATTATTTTTCCATTAAACACAAGGCAAACCCCTTTTAATTGTGATGTAGCAACTTTAAAAGCATCAAGTAAATTTTTTGTTCCATCACTTAATTCATGATTTATAGGTACTTGAGAACCTGTAAAAACAACAGGTTTATTTAGATTCTGAAGTACATATGATACTATTGACGTAGTATATGCCATAGTATCTGTTCCATGTGTTATAACTATTCCATCATATTTTTGTATTCCTTCATAAATTGCATTTGATATAAGAATCCAGTCGGCAGCGGAAATGTTAGAACTGTCAATATTTAATACTTGTTTTATGGAAACATTACATAAAGTTTTGATTTCTGGAATTTTATTAATAAGCCACTGTCCATCAAGTCCAGGGTTTAGACCTTTATCAGTTTCGACACAAGCAATTGTTCCTCCAGTAGTCAGTAAAAGTATATTTTTCATTAATGCTGAAATCCTCCTACACACCAAAAATCTGTCAACATTTCCAGTCGATTTTTGCCGGGTTTGGTTCGTTCTCCACAGCAACTGAACGAAGCGCATCAAGCATACGCCCGCACTCATCTGCGGCACATTTGTCCAGCTGCTCCCAGGTTGCGTTCGTTCCCAGCGTGTCATACGCAACCGCTATGGCTCCATATAGCGCTAGTCCGATACAGTGCCTTGCCGAGTGAATAGTCGATGCAGATTGACCGATAGCCCTAGCTGCGGCTTGCGCAACAGGGTTCGCATGGGCTTCCCGGGCAGCCGCATGACACTCCAGGATTACCATTTTCGCTTGCGGCAGTTTTATCGCTCCCGCTAACCACTGGCCAGCGGAATTCAGTGCATTTTGAGGGCGCAGGTCATTAGGGTAGTACTTATTATACAGCGGCAATATAACTCCCTCGGCATAGTCCACTGCCCAGTGCACAAGAGTTGACTTGCTCTGCGTTTCAATCAATTTTACAAGCGACTGGATATATGGTGCATCCCAATCACTTAGCATCTTTCTTGCTTTTGACATACTTATCCTCCTTATTTTCTGTCATTAATTCCACCGACATCTAACCTGCTCTGTCTCCAGACTATGACAGATAATCCTTTCAAAACATATCCACCTCTGCTTACTCGCTCTAATCTCCACATTCTTACAAGCTTGGATAAATATGTTCGTGAAATATTCAAAGATGCTAAATCTGATGTAAATACTATACCATTGTTTGCTTAACTAAATTTTCTAATTTCTCAAAGTAATCCACTTGTATTATCTCTTTACAAATATGCTGATATTGTAATTTAAATTAGTACATTTGTAAATATTTTTCTAAAATAACACACCTGTTTTTTAATACAAGTGCGTTACAATCAATAAACCGAATTTTCACAGGCACATCTTTACGTTATTCTTTAACAGAAAATGTAACCTTCACATTACCTGAACCTATGGCTTCAGTAAGACATGTGGTGTTGTCTATGTGTCCGAGCTTTACATAGCTGTATGAACTATTAAAGGTCTTGTAAAAAAGAACAAGACAGTTGTTGCCATAGAGCATTATATCTCCTTCATTGATCTTTCCTGGACAGGCTGACGTATCTGTACTGAGATTGCTTGACAAATAATTATATTTTTCATTGCCGTTGAGTTCAGACATATCTACTGTTAACGGCAGCCGTTTAACAAGCTCTTTAGCCGTATCGTTATCCTCAAGAGTTGCAATGAATGTTGCATTGCCCACTGTAATATTCATGGTACTCATTTTTTTCACTGTTGTGGCCTCCTTCACACTATCTGTTTGGCTTTTATCCTTTTCATCGGCTGAGTTGTTTTTAGAAGCATCAGATATTTCAGATGATGTATACCCATTGCTTGCTGCAGTACTACTGCATCCTGCAAAAGTAAAAATAACAGCAAGGGTAAAAAATATAGTTAAAACTTTTTTTCATTCTAGCTACTCCTCTTCTATTTTTTACATATCCACACAATCCATATCAAATTCCAACTCTAAAAATGCATCTTGAGATGTATGCCAGAAAGCATCAGAGTCTCCAGTATTAGTAGTACTGTCGGCTGAGTGGATATAGATCTTCCCCTTACTTGATGCAATACCAATTGAAATATTTTTTAATGCTCCTCCAAAGCCTCCCATTTGATGCCCTTTAATTCCCTTCCTTTGTAAATATTCACCAAGCTTTCTGGTGTAATATTTTTTGTGAATAAAACTCTTGATTTACTCATATTCTCATATCTCTACTTTCCTTACTTCTATTTGTTGTATTTAGATTAGCACTTTCCGCTTCCACAAACCTTTTTAAATTATTTAATTCCTTTTTTAAAACGTGTAAGTCCGTCCTCCAGACGTTCTCTTGGACATGCTATATTTATTCGAATAAAGCCTCTTCCTGTTTCTCCATAGGCCTCTCCGACTGAAACATACAGTCCAGCTTCACTGCGGAGGAGCTGGCACAGACAGGTTGTTTCCTGTGTAATCTGCCTACAGTCAACCCATAAAAGATAGGTTGCATGTCCAGGTACCAGATATAATTCCGGAAGTTCACATTCTATGAACCTTTCTGCAGCTTTTCTGTTTTCCTGTATATAAGAGCGGAGTTCCTTCAGCCACTGTTCTCCTTTTGTAAAGGCCGCTATTGTTGCCTCCATGGCTATTGCATTAGGTTCAGCTACCTCATCTGTATTTAGTGCCTTATTCATTTTGTGCCTGAGCACCTCATTCTGAAATAACAAGTACATGATGTTTAAAGCAAAGTTCACAAATCCTTTCCAGTGTTTCTTTGCCCCATACCTTTCCTATTTGATTGTGAGGGTTACAGAGAATCATCATGGTTGTCTGTGGATCTGAAAGTTTATTTTCTAAATCCTCGAAGTCGATGCTGTATTCTTTTCCATCGTACAGCAGCTTATTTTCCACAATATTTCTGCCATTATTCACAATAGAATTAAAGAAGATATTGTAAACAGGGGTCTGCACCAGTATATTTTCCCCCACTGTGGTCATCTTCCTAACTGCACTGGAAATGGCAGGTACAACCCCATTACAGAAAATCAACCATTCCTTATCTATCTTGAAATAATGTCTTCTTCCCCACCAGTTAATGATGCCATTATACCAGGCATCTGGTACAATGGTGTAACCTAAGATACCTTTCCCCACCTTTTCCTGAATTGCTTCTATAATCTCCGGAGCTGTTTTAAAATCCATATCTGCAACCCACATAGGAAGCACATTTTCATCCACATCCCATTTAAGAGAGTTTGTATTACGCCTGTCTGTTAATGCTCCAAAATCATACTGCATACTTTATCTCTCTCGTTACAATATGTGTCTTTTCAGGATCTATCTTTGTTTCATCCATAATCAGTTCCCCAATACCCTCTGCCCGAATTATTCCACCAGATGGATTCATAACACTGTCTATGGTACTGTTAATCTCTACATCTACTGTGGAGTATTCAAAGGCCAGCGTGGTATTCAATAATCGGCAGTTTTTCATCACAAGGTTGTCAATATAGCACATACCCCTGTAAGCAACTGTTGTTTTATTAGTTTCATTAATTAATTCTCCCTCCATTTAAAACAACTTTTTATCTATAGCATACTTTGAACTATAAATTCTTTTACTGTCTTCTCATTGACTTTCTTTTGATTGCTATTCTTTGAAGCATTTTTGAAGCGTAATAGCTAACACATGCAAACAGTCCCATGATCGCCAAGTAGTCAGCAAAAAACAGAACCAGAGGTTCATCAAAATCAAAGAATACAAACCGATTTTCGAGCAGCCTATAGGAACCAATGTCCCGATGCATGAAAGCATAAACTCCATAAGCGGCAATTAAAATAGTCACTGCACGCAGAATAATGGTGCGAATACTGGAAACCTCCCTGATACGGATAATTTTTCTTGCAACGCCCATCAGCATACCCCAATGAAGTCCCAGATGTACTGACATCAGAACAAAGCCCCAATAGGACGCAAGCAGATGCATTGTTCTTGTAAGAGTTGTGCCGCTGCTGCTTATAGGAAGGAATACAAATACATGGTGGGACATCATTATACCGCTAACCGGGAGACAGACCATAATTACCAAGAGCAGCATATCGATCACTGTCCCAAGGATACGAATTCCGGAATAACGGCCTTTCAAAAGGTTTTGATGCCATTTATGGTTTAAAATGTGGTGGAGTATAAACAGGACAAACATAGCAAGCCCCACCCATTCGTGGGCAGCTTCTCCAACCAACTCATAAGCCATGAGTACAGGCAGCATAGCAGTCATTGTAAAATCTATAATGATTTGAAATCTTTTTCTCGGTGTCATTTCAGAAGCTCCTTTTTAGTAAATAACTTATAATAAACAGATAGTCCGCCCACGATATTCTAATAAATTTCATAGATATCATGAGCGGACATCTGTTAATCTGCCACGAAACCAATCCCCTGCACATCAACAAAAGCTGTAGTAAAATAAACTTTTTAAAGTATCAACTGTGCCTAAGCTTTAGCAGACTTTTTACTTAGCCAATTCGATTCGAACATCAATATTGCTGTCCAATTTCTTGAGGACATCCAAATCAGCATCCATATGACCGATATGCACCTGATACCCATATTTCTGTGAAATATCCTCATCAGCAAAGAAAAGAACAAAATACGGTCCGTCTGTTGCAAAATGAATATCACCGTTTTTCCAGCCATTCTGGATATCATCCTTGTCATAAGCCAGAGGCTCCGACATTACACCGCAGAAATCATGAGTATATTTGTGCAAGCTTACGGTATACGGCAGTCTGGAAATCAAGTCCTTCGCGGTGGTTGTATCATTCAGAACGGCAGGAATCACAGTGTCACCAATTTTTAGCGTCACAGCAGTGCCGTTTTTAATATTGGAATTCTTACACTCAACTTTAGATGAATCGTTGCCCTGCTTCTGCGTTCCGGTGCCCTCCTGAACTGCGGACTGGCTTCCATTCTGTGAAGCATTGGATGCATTGGACTTGTCCGCTCCGTTTCCATTACTACAGGCAACAAGCGTTAAAATCATTAAAAAGGCAACAACCAATGTAAATATTTTTTTCATAATAAACACTTCCTTTCTTTGTTTATCATAGAGTTAAAGAACTCAAACCGAGGATCGGTTTACTTAGGTAAATATAGTCCTGACAGCCAGTTCTTCACGCTGTCTGGAGAAAAATTATACATGCTGGAATCTCTCGCTGTGAATCCATTCAGAACAGTGGTCCTAGGTTCCAACTTCCGGATTGTATCAATACTTTTGGAAAAACCACTGCCGCCGCTTGTGCAAAATGGAACTATGGTTTTGCCAGAAAAATCATATTCATCCAAGAAGCTGTAGACAGCCATCGGCATATCATACCACCAGTTGGGGAAGCCAAGGAAGATGACATTATAATTATCCAAATTCTCAACATGAGAGGCCAATACCGGACGTGCTTTCTCATCATTTTCTCTTTTCCCTTGCTCAACAGTTTTATCGTAATCGGCCGGATATTTTTCCGATGTCTTGATTAAAAACATATCCCCGCCAATGTTTTGCTGAATTAAGTCAGCAATATACTGTGTGTTACCTACTAATACGCCGTTCTTTACTAGGAGACTGGCAGAAGAAATTGCATCCACACCATCTAGAAAATTAGTATTACCCACACGGCTAAAATATGTAATTAGGATCTTTGAACCATCCCCATGACTTTTAGATCCCGAACTTGTAGGAGGCGTATTGGTCGAAGCCGTGTTTTTGGGTGTTTCTGACGAAGCATTATTGCTACATCCCACCAGGGCAATAACGAGCAGCAATACACATAAACTGAATAGTATCTTTTTCATGGATGTCCCTCCCTAATACTTTTCAATCGTAACTTTGAAATCACCATCAAGGCTTGTGAGAGATTCCATACCGGACTCAATGCTACCCAATGGAACCAGCCCGTTGGAATAACCGAAATCACGATAGTAAAAGCATATGTTGCCCCATGGAGCATAATATGCCAGTTCCGCAACCGAAGGATCGTAGCCTGATGGAGAACCTTCGGTAGAAAGTTTTTGGGGGAGATAACTGATTTTCTCAGTGCCTGCATAATCTTTAAAAGATAATGTAAGCGGAAGCTGCGCCAACAAATCCCTGCTAGTAGGGTTGTCATACATCTTCACGAAAACTTCTTCATTACCAAACGTCAGCTTGATTCTGGCATCTTGCACAGAAGCGCCTTCCCCTGTTGAAGATGTTTCCGTAGAAACTGTACTTTTCGGCATTTTATTACCGCTATCCGAAGTTGTGCTGGATTGCGACAAAGGGATACTACCATCGGAATCATTCTTGTGTCCACAGGCAGCAAGAGAGATGATCAACATTAGCGAAAGAAACATCACAAATATTTTTCTCATAATAGACTCCTTCTTTAATTTCAAACATCAGCTTTATCTGTAAGATTTCTCATAAATCGAAACACAGTCCTCATGACTCATTTCACAGGGATTCGCTGTAAATAAACCTCCCATTGTTTCACGTGCATTTCTTGCCAAAGTATCAAATTCAGAAGGGTCAAATCCATAATCAGACATCTTAAGATCTGCTACTCCACACTCTTCCTGAAGCTTTACAAGCATAGTGATAAAGTCCTCTGGTTTCTTCGCATCTTTCATTCCCATTGCCTGAGCCATTCGAATATAACGCTCATCGCAAGCATGCTTTTCGATGAAGAATTCATTGAATGCTTTTGATATCATGATCAAGCCTGCCCCGTGTGGTAAATCAGGATGATAAGCAGACATTGCATGTTCCATGGAATGCTGAGCAGTTGTTACACTGACAGTCATTACTGCACCAGAAAGGGTATTTGCAAAAGCCATACCTTCACGTGCTTCCATATCATTTCCGTCTTTTACTGCCCTTGTAAGATATTTTCCCACATTCTCAATTGCAGTCAATGCATACATATCACTCATAATACTGTGATAAGAGGATATATAACTCTCCGTACTATGGAATAATGCATCAAAACCTTGATAAGCAGTAAATTTAGGTGGAACTGACTTCATAAGTTCTGGGTCTACAATGGAAAATACAGGGAATAAAGAATCATACCCTCCACACCCAATCTTTTCTTTTGTCTCTTCATTGGTTACTACGCCCCATTGGTCTACCTCACTACCTGTTCCTGCAGTTGTAGTAATGCAGATTAACGGAATTGGCTGATTCTTAAGCGACTGATTTTTACCGGTTCCACCATTTACATAGTCCCATAAATCTCCATCGTTTGTTGCCATCATTGCAATTGCCTTGCTGGCATCCATCACACTTCCGCCACCCAAAGCTACTATAAAATCACAGTTGTTTTCTCTTGCTGCAGCGGCACCTTCCATAACCGTAGTTTTTAATGGGTTTGCCTGAATCTTATCAAATAAAACTGTCTCTACTCCTGCCAATTTTAACTGTTCTTCGGTTCTTTCCAAAGCCCTGTTTTCTCTGACAGACTTTCCATTTGATATTACAAGCAATGCCTTTTTACCAGGCATCTTCTGGTTGCTTAGATTATTAAGCTGTCCTGCTCCAAATAAAATTCTTGTTGGTACATACATTTGAAAACTCATATAAATTTCTCCTTTTCTATTTTTTTAATTAATTGTTTGCATCTTACAGATAAAATTATATTCTGTTTCTTACCTTCAAACATTCTTTCTAATTTCATCTTCTTACTCATGTTTTTGTGTATGCTTATGGACTGCCTCTGTGCCAGCCTCAATTGCTGTTTCATAATACCATATCTTATGGTTTATGGTTTCCATAATCTTATTTAATTCCTCCATCTGCTTTTGAACAGCTTCCTTTCTTTCAAGAAAAATCTCAAGCCGTTCCTGCAGCGTACTATCACCATCTTGGCACAAATCAATAAACCTCTTTATGTCCTTTATTGGCGTTCCAGAATTTTTCATACATGTTATGATAGCCAATCCCTGGAAGTCTTCATCTTTAAAAACCCTAGTGCCATTCGGCTTCTTATCCACAAATGGCAAAAGCCCTTCTTTATCGTAGTAACGCAGGGTGGGAACAGTAACACTCATTTTTTCTGCAACCTGTCTAATGGTATAATTCATAAAGCACCCCTTTCTTCACTGCGCGATTATTAATCATAATTAATTGTACCGATAACCCTATCATAAAGGGTAAAGTTAACTTTATGTCAATACCTTATTTAGATTCTTTTCGTAAAAATTCTGGCAATATGCTTTTTCCGATGCACCGCCAGATTTATAGTTAAACAAATCAATTTATGTAAATATTAATGTATCAAATCCACTTTTCCTACTACCTATTTTTTCTTTACTTGCAAAACTATTCTTTATTAAATATCTTCTTGTTTGCGTCTATATAAATTTAGGATTTCTGTTTTTTAACCTAATAATGGATATAATTCTTTTTCTTCTCTATCTATCCTATCTGATAAAGCCCCAAAGATTTTTTCTGTATCTTTTCTAAATTCTCCAATATTCTGTTTAACTTTATTAACAGTATTATATTTCGATTTATAATCTTCATATGCTTTTGAAACTTCCTTCATTTCTTCGCTGTATTTCTTACCAAATGTATTTAGTGTTGTATCTGAACTGATTGATAGAAAAAGATATACAATTTTTTTATCTAATAAAAAAACAGGGGTTCAAAATTCCCTGTTAGTGATTTTCTATAATAAATTAAGCCAATCTCTTCTATTATATAATATTCTAATAATAGTAACTGTTTTATTCTCCTCAGTGACAATATAAAATACAATGAAGTTATCTATAATAATTTTTCTTATGCCTCTAATGGCTAGCCTTTCATCAACTACTAATGCATTTCTTAATGGCATATCTTCTAAAGAATTGATTCCTTTTGCAATTTTTAAAATCACTTTTTTTGCATTTTCTGGTTCTAAAAGTTCTTTAGATATATAAGCACCAATTTCATATAAATCCTCTTCAGCTGGTTCTGTAATTAGAATATTGTAAGTGCTCATTTTATAAACCTTTCTCTATATCAGCCAACGCTTCTTTAAATGATCTTACTTTTTTCTTTTGCATTGCATCTACACCTTCATCAATCAATTTATATAATTCAAACTTACCAACAAGTTTTTCATAGGTCTCAATACTCATGACAGCTAAATCTCCTTGACCATTCTTAGTAATATATACTGGTTCATTATACTTATGGCAAAAATCTGATATTTCACTGTAATTATTCCTTAAATCTGAACTTGGTCTTATTGATGGCATAAAAAGCACCTCCAAATTAATATATCAATATTATATCATAATTTCGATATGTAAAGCATAGTTTTTAATTAATCAAAAAACAAAAAGCCATACCAGTTTCCTCAACTGATATAGCTTCTTTATCTTCAATAATTGGTGTCTATCAGTTCAATTTATATCTCTCCAATTAAACTTTTTAAATTGTTACTTTCTTCAAAGTTAGGGTCTAAAGCGAGAGATTTTTCTGTGTACTCCATGGCTTTTTCAATTTCTTGTAAATTGTAATAACATAGTGCAATTTCATAATATATAGCTGCATCTTCACCGTAAAATTCTAAGAAAGATTAGAAAAGCTTAAGGGCATCACTATCATAGCCAAAATAACCAAATATTGAACCTAAACAATATATTAAATCCCCCTCTTCACCAATAGGGAAATATTGTTCCCAAACTGTAAACCTTAGAAAAGTCAGCAGCTCTTTTGTTGTAAAAGACTTATTTAGCGGCGCAACTGCTTTTTTTATAATATAAAAATCATCCGGTCCTATGCTTTCAATAATCTCATTATAGTCCATCGTAGTTTCTATAAAATCATGAGAACTCTGACTTAATAAAAACAAAGACATATTTACATTTTCATGTTCATATATACTGTGTATTGCTTTTCCACCAAGGCCCTTAAAATATAATTCCAGGGCGTGAAAGTTAACAGTCATAGATATACATCCATGCTTTGATAAATATGGATGATAGTTTTTGTGCATAGCTTCTATGGTTTTATAACCTTTATCAGCAGAAATCATGATTATGTCATCATTGAACAACTTCTTTAATCTGGTGATACATCTTAAAGCAATTATAGGCAAGGAAAAGGCTGTATCATCCAAATGATTTTTATAGTATAAGAGGATATCATTAAAATTAGAATCTTCGTAATAATCACTACCCTGTATTTGCTTGTCTGTATAGAAATAGTCTAAACCTGCAAGTATGGATTTATCCTCAGGATCAGCCTACTCACCTTGAGAAGTTATTGTAATCAGTCCTCCAAAAAGTTCTCCTTTGTTTACATAGAAAGTATCTTGTGGAAGACTGTCAAAGGTATAATTAGCGATTAAGATTAGTGGATTTTTAAGGTTGCCTTCTTTGAGAACTTCACCACTGGTTCTTAATCGAATCTCTTCATCTTGAGCCATATCGAAGGTTGCACAGTCAAGTACTCCGCATTCAAAATAAGGTTTTAAAAAGCTGTGATTTTGCCAGTATTCAATGTTCCTCTCAGCAAGATCCGTTACTATGTATTTAAACTTTAGCCCCTTTAGTGAAGAATTTTCAATTATATGTAAAAACCTTTTAAGAAACGCATAGGTAAATCGTCCTACACCTGACGCAAGCTCCATTATGTAAATGGTAGCATTTTTATCAAAATCCTCACTTGCAGCATAATCTCTGCAGTACCCAAATACAGTTTTAGCATATAGGTTTGCAATATAGGGATTCGTTGTTATATATTGAGGTACAATTCCCTTAATCCATGCTTCTGGACCTTGATTTGCAAAGAAATCCGTCTGCAATTTCCACAGCATAGATTGTGATAAGGGCTTTTCAGCTTCAAGTATAACTCCTGAATTCTGTGAGCTTTTTAACTTACCAGCTCTTTCAATATCATATTTTTTAATTTTTAGTGCCAAAACGATTCCTCCCTAAGTTTAAACATTTTACAAACTTTATTAAAAATTATCTAAAATAAATTCATCAACAGCTCTGTCAACGCTTAAGCTATCCATATCATTAATCCATTGTTCTGGAATAGCTATATATTTACATGTACTTTCTTTACTTTTTAAATAACTATATATTATATGAACCTCATCTATTTCATTCTTACCAACATTAACTGAACTTTTGAAATCATTGCCAAAATGGCATATGATATTACTTTTAAATTTATGCTTTATTTCATTAATACTAAAATTGTTAAGTTTATACCTTTCATTGAAAAGCAGTTTATTATATCTTATCAAAAAAAACTTAATTTCTTTATTATTTAGAAACTCTACCAAAGCAATATTTTTATTTGCTTCTATAAATCTAATAATATTTGCAGTATTGGTCAAATGCTTTACTGCTCTTATATAATCTCTATATTTAGCTGCACCTTCAAAATCAAAATTTGCAGCAGCAATATTCATTTCCTGTTCCATTTCTTCAAGAATAGTCAAATCAGTACCACTAAGCAGTTTTATCACTTTTTCTACTAAAGCAAAATAATGCTCTTCAGAAGGATTAGCTGTGCACATGCCAATACACAAGTTCATAGAATACTTTAGACATCCTGAAGCCTTTCGAGAACTATTAGTACACAAAATTTTACTATGTTCTTTTATACCGTAAAGCCCTTTTTCTACAGTATTCTTATTAGTATAAGGTCCAAAATAAAGCTTTCCATCAGAACTGTTAGGCTCGTTACAGATTTCAATATCTGGATATTTCTCGTCCATTTTTATTTTGATATAACAATAACCTTTTGGACTTTTCATTTGCCTATTATATATTGGTTTAATTTCTTTGATTAATTTACATTCAAGCAATAAAGCTTCAAATTCCGTATCTGTTAACATATAATCAAAGTCCTTAAGGTTTTTCACTAATTTTATTACCTTTGGAGAATGTGATTTCGAATTTATAAAATAGGATCCAACTCTATTTCTTAGATTTTTAGATTTTCCTACATAAATAATAGTATCTAACGAATCTTTCATAAGATATACTCCCGGTGAAGAAGGCAGTTTTTTAATTTTTTCTTTTATATCCAAAGTTCTGTCCTCCTAAAGGTAAGTATAACTTATATTTTATCATACGATTGCTTTGATTTACAAAATAAACTTTTCTATTTCTAAAGCTATTCCATCATTGGTTAGAACTAATCTCATAAAACTCTTATTAAAAAAAGTCCACCACCTACTTTATAAAATAAGCTACCCATCTAAAAAATCTTCCTATATTTTTAAAAGAAACTATATTGCAAAATAATTCAGTCAGCTTTCCAAACTTCCTATAAAAGAAATTAAACGCTAGAAATGGAATCCATTGCTTTTTAGATTTTGGTAGTCTTTTCATAATATTTTTAAACGTGTACACTTCTTTATATATCCATAGATAGCCATTATATACTTCTTCTGCTGTCATATTCTTGGGTTTATATACCACATGCGCAGTATTATAATTTGACAAATTAAAATCTACAATTCTATTTTCCTCTATTAATGATGAGTATAACTTTGTACCAGGATATGGGGTAAGGATATGTGAGGTTACCGTTTCTATCTTATTTTTAACTATCCATTCTAATGTACTCTTAAATACAGAGACATCATCTTCATCTAATCCGAAAACAAAACTTGCATTTATCATTATTCCTCTTTTATGAATTTCATCTACAAGTTTCTCATATCTGTTTACACTATTTTGCACCTTATGGACACTATCTATTGACTTACTATTTATACTTTCAAAACCTATAAATAGACTTTGGCAACCAGCCTCCTTCATTTCATCTAATAATTCAGGCATCTCCACTATATTAGAAGTAACCGCTGCGTTCCACTTTAGTTTAAGAGGTTTTATTTCCTTTAATAACTTTTTTGTCCATTTGGTATTTCCAATAAAATTATCATCAATAAACATTATATGTCTTGTTTTTAATGCATTTATATCTTTAATTACATCGTCTACAGGTCTATTAATATAAGTTTTAAGTACATTTTTGCAGCTATTATAGCAGAAATCACATTTAAAAGGACATCCCCTGCTTGTACTAATTATATTAGTATATAAATATTTTTTATTATCAATAATGTAATACTGAGGTGATACTATTTCTTTCCCAGCAATATCTTCCATATCATAATATATCTTTTTAAGTGAATTATTTTCTTTATCCTTAAGGATTTTTGCCCAAACTCTCTCAGCCATTCCCACACATATTGCGTCAAAATTATTAGCAGCACCCTCTGGATCTGCTGTAATATGTATACCTCCTGCAATTACTGTAACGTTGCGATTTTGGAACTCCTTTGATATTTCCACCGCTCTATTAATAACATCTACCGTGACAGTTATTGCTACCATATCTACAGGTTCATCAAAATCTATCTTTTCAACATTTTCATTCTCAATAATAACTTCATGCTCTTTCGGTGTAAGATTTGCTATTGTTAATAAAGCTAATGAAGGAGACATTCTTGTTTTTAACTTTGTATCCATAGGTCTTGGCAGCATTGCAGGTTGAATTAAT
>Ga0074193_1001819_pt1 | contig 22856 bp, 19 predicted proteins | sample EPASupsiteHSE605_FD_64523 | JGI IMG/M metagenome (GOLD analysis project Ga0074193, IMG submission 64523) | Bioremediated contaminated groundwater from EPA Superfund site, New Mexico - Sample HSE6-05 | ecosystem: Environmental > Aquatic > Deep subsurface > Groundwater > Contaminated ... | reverse complement strand
GCTCTGAAATCCCCCTTGCATTTATCAAACGACAGACCGAAATCTTCTATGCCTCACCTGCGCCAAGAATCTCCTCCCTTTAAGTCTAGATTATCTACCAAAATATCCATCTAATTGGCTACTGATCATCAGACCACTTATCCCTCTTTCTATGACTATCCAGTTATTTGCATTACAGCATAAATATGGCGTGAAGGCAAATGGCATTCTGTATTATGAACTATAAACGATCATATTTTCTAGCGAAATTTTACAATAATTAGCTATTGATCACCTATACAACTTTTAATCTCACTAAAATCTGAGATAAGGGAACGCCAGCTTGTGACTGTTGATAAATCCAAGCAAATAAATTGCGTTTAACCTCTTTTCGTGCAAAAGATAACCCTTTGGAAAAAGAGGAAACTTTTTTCTTGCCAAGGACACAGAAAAGATAAGTCAAAACGGTAAGGGCCCAAAATCGTTTAATCGCTGTAATATGACGGACTTGATACTGATTAATACCAAGGTTCCCTTTCGTCTGGCGGAAAAAGATTTCGATGGACCATCGTTTGCTGTAGTACTCTAGAGTCTTTTGTGTACTCCTTATCGGTACTTAAAAAAACATCGCATAGCTTTGGGATTGAATAAAGCATCTTCATGCCAAGTAATTAAAACAACCGCATTATCAAGATCATTTAAAGCGCCTTCATAGCGATAAACCCAATAAGATTGACGGTTCACGATGACTAGGCGAACGTCATCTTTCCTAATATGAGTCGCAAAATCTTTAATTGAAGTCCTAATGCCTTGCAGATAGATAATTCGATTTGTTTTTAGACCACCAATGAAATGGTAGCCTTTCTTGAAATGAGCTTCAATTACCTTTGTACATGTAAACCAAGAATCGCATAGTGCATAAGCAGGACCTTTGCGGTGGGCAAACTGCTTGCTATTTGGCAAACCCTATTAATTTTACTAATAGATCCCCTTTCATAGTGTTCAAAATAATAGGGTAAAGTTAATGAACCAACAGAAAGCAATCCTGCTAACAGCTGATGACCCCATACCGTTTTACAATCAAGATGAGAGAAATGAAACTCAGTGGCTTCGATCGGATGACTCGCCTGTGACGAAGGTTTTGTCTTTTTAGAAATAATATCATCATAAATTGTAAAGATTGGTTCGGTTGTCTGCTGAGCAGCTTTCTGAACAGCTGCTAAAACTATTTCTTTCATAGCCTTCCATAGGTAAGATTCATCCCAAATTCCTTTTGACAGAAAATGCCCAAAGGTAGTGCGATGACAAGAAGCGAAACCAAGTTCCACAAGATCAGTCACTTTACCACGATAACCTTTTTGACTGGTACCAGCAATAAAATTAGCAATACGTTTACGCGCTGGTTCCGAAAAGTAAAGTGGAGGACATAATTTTGAAACGAAATTGTGGATTGTTGAGGCATCTGCTAAAATAGATGTATGAGACATGGGCTCACTCCTGTCGTCGTTTTTGTTGTGGTGACTTATTCGTACCACGTTGTGAGTCCTTTGTCTCTATTTATTTGCGTTTGGAATTAAATGGGACAGAATTTGATCTTTTATAGTTATGAAGTAATTTAATTCACTTTGCAAATTTGTTTTTTTGGTAAACTATTTTACACTCTTAAGTATACTTAATTGCAGAATTTAGTACATTTTCAGTTCCGATGACATTTGTCTTTACCTCTTCTATAGGAAAAACTCACAGGATAGGACCTCCTTAAAGCTGATGCATGGAAGATGAAGTCAACTCCATACATGGCAGTTTCAACACTGTCTTTATCCCGTACATCGCCAATCATTCCAAGATATAATATCTGCAAGGTATAAGTCGCCTGTAATTTGGTATGTTCTGTTATTAATATTATTTAATATGCCTTTGGGTTACATATTAGTGTGTAACATTCCCGCTCTGATCCGAAGAAATACCGGGCGAACCAATAATTTACCGATCTTCACAAGTTCCTTGAATTCGTTAGACCTGTGAAAAAGTATTACAAAACTAATATTAAAAATCACACCACAAAGAATTGCTTGCACAATCACCCATCCAATTGTCCCTGTCGGTATGTGTTTGCATATCCATGACAAAAAACAACCAATAATACCAATAGCAATACTATATAAGCCTAATTGCTCGAAGTAGCGATATACCGACAATCTAAAGCTATGCTTAAACAGCGCCCATGGTTCCATCCATATGCTTGAAGCAAGCATGCTGATAGTCGTTCCAAGAAAAACCCCTATCATTCCGAACCTTTTCGCCATAAATATTGACAGCCCTAAATTAATACTACATTCTAACAAAGGTTTCCATCGCGTATACCAGTATATACCATATGCATTTGTGAAACTCAAAACAGGATTTCGAACTCCAACTAGATAAAAATTCAGGACGATAACGGAAACGATCAATGGTGACAAGGTAAAGTCATGCCCTATCCACGCTGTAATAAACGGATTATATAATATCCATAAACAAACAGCACAAAAGCCAAAGATCCATGTCGACGCGAATAGAATCATCTTAAACACTTCATATGACCGTTCATTTGATTCTAATGAAGCAAGATTTCCAACGCTTGCACCTATTGCTGCAAACACTTGGTTAGTAAACATCTGAATCATGTTAAGTATCATAACATAGTTAGAATAAATGCCAATTCGGGAAATCCCATTTGAGACAACAGAAGCAATAACCAGATTATCTGTACTATTTAGGATAAACCCGCCGATTTGATGCTGCAACAGGACATATGAATTTTTCCATATTTTCAATTTTTCCGGCTTGCTCAATTGCTGGACAATTCTACCTTTTAGGAAAGGAAATTGCTTATTTGACTTGTGAACCAACAGAAAATTTTGAGCTAGATCACATAGCATTTGTGTTAACAAATAAAGAATAAAATTTGCTGAAACAAATAATATAACTATCTGTAAGATATTCTGTAAGATGGAAAAGATCGCTCCATAAATATTTAAGATATACCTCTGTTGATTTGCCGATAAGACCGTTTTCTTGTATAAGAATAAGTAACCTAACGATTTGGAAACAACCATCAATGTATAAATCCACATAAGGTTTGGAATATCAGGCATATCCTTTATAATAAGATTCATGAAAGGGATTAAACTTAGCCCAATCAGCAACACAGTAGCCGCTACAATTCTATAAACAGTTAAATAGAACTTGACCAGGGCCTGGATTTTGACTTGATCCTTATCTGCTAGCGCTTTGTAAAGGCTGAAGGTAATTGCAGTGCCTAACCCAAGGTCAGCCATATTTAAAAATCCAAGGATATTGCCAAATAAACCATTCACGCCCAAATAACTCGTGCCCAGAAATCGAATAAAATATGTTCTGCAGATAAATGCAAGTATCTGAACAAGGACTTGACTACCTATTCCTGACAATAAATTGATTGTTGAGTTCCTTATTCGCAATGATCCCATAATCTCACTATTTATCTCCTTAACCCAGATTCCTGGTATTCTCGTTATATAGTGCCTTTTCAGAATTTTCTCCAATCAAGACAGCATTAATCTTTGATAGAATATTTTCCTCACTGTATTTTTTTGACCTTTCAATTGATAAATTCTTATATTTATTAAGCTTTGAATTATCATCTAGAAAGGTTTTCATACCTTCAGCTATTGCTTTTGAATCTATATCTGTCAAAATACCATACCTGCCATTATCTAGTATTTCCGAAGGTCCTGCCGAATTCGTTGCAATAATAGGTATTCCCAAAAACATTGCTTCTGTTATTACCAGTCCAAATCCTTCCGTTTTTGACGGTAAGACAAGTACATCTGCTAACTTCATATATTTATATGGATTATCTTGATACCCTATAAACTTTATATTACTTAGCATATATCTTTCCACATATTGTTCCAACATATTTCTATCTTTTCCATTTCCCACTAACCAAAGTTCATATTTGTTTTTATAATCCATATCATTAAGTAGTTTGCAACTTCTTATCAATAACTCTTGCCCCTTTTCGTGAGATAATCTTCCCACACAAATAAATAGCAATTTATCCTTTGGCTTAGCTATATTGGAGACTTTTTCGTTTGATCTAAAAATCACTTCAGTTTCTGGAACTAAATTTGGTATTACAATATACTCTGTTAAAATACCAAATACCTCTTCAAAACTATGTTTTGCAGTATTAGTACATATAATGATCTTTTTCATTAAGCTATAAGCATTTACTAATTCGTTGTAGGATTTCTTAATATAATTATTCATTGAATCTCCTGAATTTACATCTGTTAAAACCCAAGCAATTTTTATCTTTGCGTTAGTTTTTGATACTAATACTGATATCAATCCTTCTTTCATCGAAACGGCTATATCAAATCTTCCTTTATTTATTTTTTTTATGAATTCATTATTGCTATTAAAGATCTTAAATTTTTGGTTAAATAGCTTATTAGTATATTTTTTAATTCCACCAATTTCTGTAATATTTTTATATAAGTAATCATATTTAATATGATCTTTAAATATTTTATTAGGGTTGATACCCTGTCTAGTAGTGAAAACTGTAATATCGAAAATATTTTTATCTAATCTGTTGACAATATCACCAAGTAATTTTTCAATTCCCCCGCCCTCTAAAATAGCATTAATAAAGGCAATTTTTATCATTCATAACACTTTCCTTCCTTTTGAAATTCTATAATATGTTTCGAGAATAGGCGGAAATATTATGAAAGTCTTTAATACAATTCTTTGTTTTGCAGAAAAATTCTTATCATATTTTATTAGTGTATATATTTTTTTTGCAAAACTTTTCCCATAAAAAAGATACAAGGTGTTGCTGGTTAAGGTATTATGACCTATCATTTTGTAAATATCGTTTAATAAATACTTTGCTATTCCGATTAGTATTTCATTCTTATTTTCTATGTTACAATTTTGAAAAAATGTAGTCATTTCCTCTAAAGCTTTTATTTTATCTTTACCAATAGGCATCGATGATGTTTTTCCCATAATACTATTTGAGCGCTGGAAGTAATTGTATTTGCTAACGCTATTATATACAACCACATTTGCTTTATAAAGCAATTTATACATTATATGGAAATCCTCGTATAAACAATTATTTGGATATCGAATATTATTAAATAGTGATTTTCTATAAAGCTTATTCCAAACATTAACGGTGAACAGATTTTTGCCAATCAGGTAATAAACTGCTTCGTTACCAGTCATTGACCAATGTACGTTTTTAGATACATATTTCTTAATCTCATTTTCTGTAACAATAGTAAAGTCACAAATGGAAATATCCGCATTAAAGTGGTTAATATCATTATAAAGAGTCTCATACATATCTGGTTCTATATAATCATCACTATCAACAAATCCCAAGAACTCACCCTGTGCTAATGCAATACCTGCGTTTCTTGCATCTGACAATCCACCATTTTCTTTATGTATGACTTTAATTCTGCTGTCTTGGTTAACATAATCATCACAAATATCAGGACAATTATCTGGCGAACCGTCATCAACTAAAATTAGTTCATAATCAGTAAATGATTGAGCTAATATACTATCTATACATCTGTTTAAATATTTCTCTACTTTATAGATTGGAACAATTATGCTAATTGCCGGAAGCCTATTCATAATTTTCCCTCCACTTTATAAAAACGTATACGTTTCATATTTACTAAAAAATTTATAATTTTATCTTTTTTGTTAACAGTAAAATATCTATTCATTGTGGATTTATATCCACAATCCGCTAATGACTTAAAAAAGGCGGTCGATAGATTCTTGTCAAATTTCTTCTCCTTAAAAATATACATAAAGACCTCTTTGTCGATTTCCATTAAACTCACCAAATTCTTATCAAGCGAAGCAATGGTATTCCTTCCTTTTTGAGTGACGGGAATAACAAGCGACATCCCCTTGTTGTCATTTAATTTAGGTGCATATTTATGGATACCCCAAAAATCTCCCAGGGTTATATCACTATATCTTTTATTAACATATTTACAATTCATACAACTTTCTCTAAGAGAAATGTAGCTGTTAAACGCTTTTAAATAGGGATTAATTCGTGCACTGAGATATTTACTACTTCCATCTTCAAAATAATACTTAGTTCCAGATGCTGACCAACCATATTCTTTAGGCCTAAAATCTATATTAAAAATTTTTTTGTTATATATTTTCTCTATATGATCTAAATTCATAGAGAAAAGTTTTCCTGATGGAACCCCGTGACAAACAAAATCCACTTTCAAAAGATTGTCATATTCTTTGCTCAAAAAACAACTCAGACCAGCAATCTGACACGGTGTTCCAACATACATTACATGTATACCATTATCCAAATGAGTTTTAACCTCTGAAAAAGTATTTCCGACAACTGCTTCTGCATATTTAGATTTTTGCAATGCTTTTAGTGGGTAATCTTTGGTTGACGCCATAATTATTCTTTTTGATTCCCTTTCAAAAACAGCGCCATATACAACGCCTTGTTTAGATAGAATATTATGAGCCAATAAGGTCATCAGGCCACCCGAAGAACTATTCCTCATCACCGATTGACATGTACTTTTTCCATAAAAAGCTTTTTCAATTAAGTTAATTTGTTTTGAATTATTAAAATTTAATATATGACATACCTTTACACACTTTCCACAATCAATACATTGGCTATCATTGATATCAGGGATATTAAAGCCGTTTTCGTTTGAAATAATTTGTATACAATTGTTATTGCATACTTGTCTACATGCAGCGCAACCAGTACAATTTTTATTGAATTCGATTCTCATTTCACCTTTTCTCCTTACTAATTACCCTTTTACCACTACTTTAAATACTTCAGTTAATATTAACTTGGTTGATCTCCATAGAATATTTCTGTAAAGTTTATAATATTTCTTATTCATATTCTTAGCGGTTGCTGACATCATACGCAGATCCTTGTACTTTATAAATGGTATGTAAGCCAATGCATCACCACCTATAGATTTTAATGTCTCAACAAATATATCACTTAAACCCAATATACCTATCTGCCACGCATCTTCACCTTCAATCCATACTTTTTTTGATAAACTTCCTTCTCTGTCAACTCTACCATACAGACACTCTTTCAAATATCCACATCTATGTTTATAGGAAATCGGCAAAAGCATTTGAATGTTTTGTCCATATCTTGAAGGAAAAATCTCTTTTTTAGCATTAACATCTAGAAAAGCATCCATTCTGACCATATACCCACACGGAGTATATACAGCCTTGGCAGTAACAAAGTTTTTAAACATATATCCGTCTTTTGGGATAAAAGCCTTTATCTTTGAAACTGATTTTACTAAATCATTCTCAAAATATGTTTCTCCATCAGAATATACAAATCCAAACTCCGGTTGCTCTTCTAAAAATGCCACTCTCTTTCTAATGCTTTCTGGATACAAAAAATCGTCTGTATCTGGCCAAATCAAGTAATCTCCCTCTGTAGACTTTAGACCGTTATTTATTGCAGCTCCGGGGCCTTTATTTTCCTGATAAATATATTTAAATATTATCCCACTATTCTCTATTTTTTTTATATATTTACTTACAATATCGTTTGTTTTATCTGTGGAACCATCGTTCACTAAAATAAGCTCCAATGGACGATATGTTTGATCAATAATTGCTTTAATGTACCTTTCAATATAATTTTCCCCATTATAACAAGGGGAAACAATGCTAACTAATTTATTCATAAATTAGCCTCATCCCTTATAACACAATTTTCTTTCAAGTAGTTTAATGCCTTCCTTCTTTCATCCAAACACTTAATTTCAACTGTAGAATAATCAATTTCTTTAAATACTATATCCTCAAAAGTGCTAATTTCTCTTTCTTGCAGACCAAACACATCTAATATATTGCGTATTCTCGCAGGAGAATCCGGGTTAACAACTGCAAAAAACGGTTTTTGATTTACTATAGAAAGGGCCACTCCATGAAACGAGCTACTAACAACAAACTCTGCATGATTTATCAGCCATATCATCTCTTTTGGCCCTGCATTACGAACTATTTTATTATGATAAATATTTCTGTATGCATCAGTTGTAACGACAACTATATCTAAACCTGTGTTTTTATGTAGTTTTTTCAAAGCCTTATTTATCCATCCTGGTCTATATAATAAATAACAAAGAATATATGGCTTCTGAATATTTATTGGCGATTCAATTTTCTTCCAGATCTCTTTTTCTAATAAAAATACTGGATCTACATTTATATATATTTCTCTATTAGTTAAAGGTTTTATAATTTCTTTAGCATTTGACTCTCTTACCGATATGACATCAATGTTCTTTAAATAGTCATTAAAAACTTGAATAGATTTGTCTGGTAGATACGAAATACCCATACTTGCAGCGTATGATACTTTTTTAGATTTTTTAGGCGCAAATTTTAAGAAATAAACTTCATTTAATGCAAGGGGATTCCATATTTGGTCACTACCGCAAACATATGTATCAGCAAATGGTATATTTTTGTATAATTCTTCGATTGAGTTATATCTTTGAGTAAGATCATACTCTTTTTTTAGAAAGTCATTGAATCTTTCATATCCTTTTTTTAGCTGGAAATGAAATAATAAAGTAAAAATATTATTCACAATATTACTCATTGAGTTGATCTTTTTAAATTTATTGCCTCCATTATTTGGTCTATAATCAATGATTTTGCAATCATATATAGTTTTAATTGTCTGTTGTAATGCGTACGCCTGTAACATCGCACCAAAATTATGGGAACTATGCTTTGTAATAAGGTTAACTTTCATTTGCGCTATCTCCTATAATTTATTTTTTCAAATTAAATTTTATATTATTTTGTTATAATATTTTTTATTTTTATATAATTAGAAAATTCAATAACGGAATATTTTCATCTTCAATCTTCTAATAACTTTCTCAAATAATAAGACTATAATATTTGGAAATACTAGTTTTTTCACTTCATCATCATAATAGTGATCACATATCATATACTTAGGATGTTTTAGAGGAAATTTCATTTCATATATATCCATAAAAAATATTTTCTTTAACCTTTTGCTAAAAAGTTCATATGAATGTCCCGAATAAGTTGCACCGGGTCCAACCCCTATGTTTTTAATCATATTTTTAGTTGAAATTATTACTAATCCTGAATAAATATATTTGTTAATTCCCCACTGTCCAGCCCAATATCCAACTTTCTTTTTTGACTTTATCTTTTTTCTTGTATCTTGAAAAAATCTAACTAACCTTCTAGCCTCTGATTTATTATTAATATCTCTCTTAAGAAGCTTCACAAGCCTTTCATCATCAATACAAGTCAATTCAGTATCAAACATATCCCAACATCTACGCCATGTTGCCCAACCTGTACTTGGGCTGGTCTTCCCATAAAAATAACTATCACTTGTTTCTTCATAGATGCCCAGATGGTTGAATCCTGTGATCATATTAATTCTTGTGTCATTTTCATATTTATCTAATAACTCTGCACAAAAACGGAAGAAACTTTCATCTGCCACACAATCATCTTCGAGTATGATTGCTCTATCCACATTTTCAAAAACCCACTTCAAGCCAGATAAAGTTCTATTTCCACAACCCTGATTAATCTCTGAATAATTTCGATAAACCTCACATTCCCAATCAATAGCATCTATAATTTTGCGACACTCTTTCACTTTCTCTATATCCTCAGGTTTCGACTGTCTTGGCCCATCTTGTATCAAGAATAGCTTACTTGGACGTGCCTTCTGAATTTGAGCAAATGTCAACTCTAGCGTGTCTGGGCGGATGAAAAATATAATAGCTACTGAAACATTGATCAAATACGGCTTCATTACGCCACCTTACCTTTCATATTATTAATGCATTAACGGAGCGCTTATATTTTATTTTCATATGTAATATCGAAATTAAGAATAACTCCTTTCATCCTCTTACCGTTGCCAAAAGAAATAATAGGGATATATGGTTGAATTGCCCATAACGGACTTTATTGACAATAGTATCAAAGCTAATCCCGCTCCATAATGCATCAAAATTCTATGATGTTCCTCTCTCTGTTCATTGATAACCTCCGGTATCAGAAATATCATGAATATCGAATAATACTGTACAATGCGCAAAAGGGATGTTGGAGATACCAATAAGGCAAACAACATTGCATTGTAGTAGTGCAAAGCTTGAGCGTTGGAAGCAATAACTTTGTCCTTAAACAATAACGCTCCGAGTGTTAATAACGCTATCAATACCGTAAAGTTTGCTGTTTTAAATCGTGTGTTCTCATATACTGAATAGTATGTATCTTGAGCAAATGTAACAAACGAATTTGTTAAAATACTTAGGATTTGTTGGCGGAGAATAATGCAAAGGATGAATCCCATCAACATCCCTACAATATACTTTTTCGTCAACTTTTTATTTGCCAAGAAATACATAGGTGCAAAAGCAACTGCAGATTTGTGAAATAGGTACGCAAATACTATGCACACTATAAAGAGGATGAGATTGCGGTTCTTTATAAACCGGTAGGAAAATAGCAGAATTATCGCTGCCAGCGTCTGCCTTATTCCGGTCATTCCATAAAACCAAAAGAATAGACTGTAATAACCCAAAAAACTCCAAACAACATTCTTTGAATTTTCATATATGAATGTCCCTATGCAAACAGATACGATTCCCGCAATAATAAGCAGAAAAATTTGTGACGATGACGTAACGAGTGATATACCAAACTCGAACCATTTGTATCCGATTTCAATTTCTCTAAACATGTCTTGTTGATAGCCGTTGGATACCGTTGATTTAAAATGCTGTATATACCAAGGTGTGTCAGCTCCCATATTGAAGCCTCGAAGTCCAGAAATAAGAAAGAACCATATGGACATCAGTACGCAATATGCCTCACTCGTTATGACTGACGAATATTTTTTCCATGTATTGAATTTATAAATAACTCCTAAACCTAAAATTATGGTAAGTACATAACCTGCGAGTTCTATCCACATAAAATAGTTTTCCTTCCATTGTGTTATTATTCGTAATGCCATTGCTAATTTCAGCGACAATTCGCCTGGTGCTTCCAAGTCTACATAATTATTTTAAAAAATATGAAGGTATCCAACAGGTTAACTGCCTATTTAATATATATCTCAACAAATATACTCTTAAGTACCTTTCTTATGTTTCTATATACTTCGCAATAAAGACGTCCAATAGCTATTTCTATGCCACATAATAAGTTATTCTTCTTATGTCTAGCAATCTTCAAAGCAAAACGCGAACTTTCAACGTACCCACGTTGACGTGCATAAAAGCCAATTTTCAAAAATACTTTGTAATCATATTCAGGTTTTCGTTCTAATTGCTTAAGCAACCATGTATGGAATTCATTTAACTCTTTATATCCCAAATCTGAAAGTTTGTAAGTAACTTGTTTTTTATGCATTCGACCCTGCACTAGAGTTTTGGGAACATAATAAAACTTATATCCATTTAAGAGCAATCGGTACCAATAATCATAATCTGATACCGTACGAATCCTTTCGTTAAACCCTCCCATATCCAAAAAGGCGCTCTTATTAATTAAAAATGAGCATCCACCTAAGCGGTTATTTTTTATATTTTTCAGAATAATTTCTTTTGTAGATTCAAATTCTTTTGCGATTGGCTTAAGCCTTAATATCACCTCACCTTTGCTATTAATGAATTCAGTATCACAATACAATACAATATTACTGATACTCTTATTGGCACTATTTTCAGTCTGACTTATAATAACTTTATTCAAGTACTCAATCTGTTCAGCAATTTTATTTGGCTTATAAATATCATCGTGTGACAACCAAGAGAACCATTCCCCGTCCATCTGTTTAATTCCATAATTTAATGCCGAAGATACGCCACCATTTTCTTTAGCAAAATATCGAATCTTACCTTTATAATCTAATGCTATTTTCTCACTTGCGCCATCATCGTTCGAACCGTCATTAACAACAATTATTTCTATGTTTGAATACGTTTGGGATAAGGCACTATCTATGCTTTGCTTAAGATAATCCGATCCGTTAAATACGGGTATTATAATAGAAACTTTGGGCATATACATAGTAATCACCTATCAATCTCTTATTTAAACAGATAGCAGTTTGAGCATGCATATTAATCTTCAAAATTTAATAAAACTCATATGTTCAAACTCAAGTAGCAAATTCTAAGCATTAAAGCAATATCTAATCCTATACAATATGTAAGTAAATAATTTTAGAGAGTTCTTAGCATACTCTCTTCCTAAAGCTGCGAATAAATTGCCTCCATCCCCTTTTTTACACTGGCTATATTAAAAACCATAACTGCTTTTTTATTGTTGCTACTCATTTTGCTTCTCAACTCAGTGTTTACTATCAATTTGTGTATCGCTTCGGCAAAACCTTCTACATCATGTGGACTACAGTTAAAACCTGTCTCTCCATCAACCGAATAATCAACAATACCATGCACATTAGATGTTATGATTGGTAATCCCGATGCCATCGCTTCTAACGCAGCTAGTCCAAGTCCTTCTCGGTGTGAAGGAAATGCAAAGATATCAGCGACTCTGCAAATCTCGGCAACATCCTTACGAAATCCTAGTAGTTTAACTTGTTTTTCTAAACAAAATTTTCGGACCAAATTCCTCAAATAAGATTCTTTTAGTCCCTCACCACAAATAACATAACTAATATTTGGATTGTTTAATTTCACAAGGGCCTTAATAACAGTCGCATGGTTTTTGTTTTCATTGATCTCTCCAACAGATAGCAGTACAATAGCATCATTAGAGATACCTAATTCAGCTCTTTTCACCCCTCTTTCAACTACAACATTTTGGAACTTCTCAATGCACAGTCCAACTCCTGGAACATATGCTACTTTTTTCGCCTTAAATGTCTGTGCCCTAGCATAGTCCTCTTTATTTATTGTGATAAGAATATCTGTATAACGGGAGAGAAATCTTTCTGCCGGATAATACACTAACCAATTCAGGAAATGTGCTCCTTTGAAAAAATGAAAACCATGAGCTGTATAAATGACCTTCGTTCCACTTTTTCTGAACTCTTTTACTGTCCAGCGACCAAATGCACTCGCGATAGGGGTATGAAAGTGGATTAAATCATAATTGTTCTTGCGGACTATTTCTTTCAGCTGACAGCTTGCAACAAAATTCTGTATTGAAAATGGGGAACGTTGATATGGTATGTCATAGACGTTATCAACTATTTCATCTAATTCATTGACATCTTTATAACCTGCAACATCGACGCAATATCCAATATCTTGCAACAACCGTATGTGCGGAATTAGAAATGCTTTAACAGTTGTCAGTATCGTTGTACATATTAAAATTCGCTTAATATCTATCACTTCCTAAGAGTATCACTTTAATCCCTTCATTTTCGTAATCAAGGCTCTAACATTGGCACCCGTTAACTTATTCCTTACCTACAAGACTGACACCACCGGTCTCCTTTCTGTACAAATATAAACTTCCACGTCTTTAGTCCAGTCTCTTCAGCTCTCTTGCAGGCACTCCCCCAACAAGCATTCTATTGCCGACATCTCCTATAACCGATGCTCCTGCGGCAACTACGGTCCCTTCTCCTACACAAACATTGTTCACAACACAAGCACCAATGCAAATCCAGGAAAAATCTCCGACAGTCACCATCCCGCCTAATCTTGCACCCGGTGATAAATGAACACCCCTACCAAGTACGCAATCGTGATCCACTGAAGCACTTGTGTTAATAATTCCACCGACTCCAATCCACGCATTTGCATTGACAACTGCTCCCGCCATGATAATCGTCCCGATTCCAATATAAGAAAATCTGCTCACATACGCTGTAGGATAAATTAAACTAGGTATTCTAAAACCAAGATTTTTTAGATATTGTATTAGCTCTACTCTGGACTTATTGTTACCAAGAGCCACAAATGCTTCTGGAAACTCATTTAACAAAGCCTCTGCATCTCTAAAGGCCCCAATAACTGAGCAGGATCCTAGGATCAATTTTCCTCTCACCTTTTGATCATCATCTAAAAATGCGATTTTCTTATATATTCCTGAAAATAAAGCGCATTCTGCTACTACTTTTCCATGTCCTCCTGCGCCTAAAATAAGAAGTTTGCTCAAGGTACCTCCCTACTAACCTTTTAAACTTTTTGCTACCACTCCAAATTCCTCCATTGTTTGATTCTTAGATTGATTCACTCCCCGTCGAGCTATGACGATTGCCAAGGTTCCTAAGAAAATTTTCAAATCAGTCACTAGAGAAATATTCTCTACATACCACAGATCATATTCAAACCTTGTCTCCCAATCTACCCCATTGCGCCCATTGATTTGTGCCCACCCAGATATTCCAGGTGTCACCTCATGCCGCCGCATTTGTTTCGGAGTATAGCACTTTAAGTACTGAACTAACAAAGGTCTAGGTCCAATAAAACTCATTTCCCCTTTTATTATATTAATAAGCTGAGGCAGTTCATCAATGCTAAGTTTTCGCAATACTGTACCAACACGAGTCATACGTTCCATATCGGATAAGAGCTGACCGTCTCTTTCCATCTCCAAGCGCATCGTCCGAAACTTATTAATTGTAAATATTACTCCGTATTTACCCGGCCGCTTTTGTTTAAAAAACACAGGGCCCTGCGATTCTAATTTTATAGCACCTGCTGCGCAAAGCATGACCGGAGAAGCTGCAACCAACAGAATAATTGAAAATAATAAATCCATAACTCTCTTTATTTTAACGTAAGGCATCATGAACTCTTACACTCCTAATTTACATCTTCCCACAATATCTTCAGTCGTGTTTCATGATCAGCAATAGATGCATACCGAATAGCTCTCCTAATCTCATCCACAACAATATTAACTTGATTCTCTGTAATATTATTAAAGAATGGGATAGCCAAGGTTCCGCTTGCCACCCGTTCTGTAACTGGAAAATCCCCTTCCTGATAGCCAAACATTTTGCTATAGAGAGGCTGAAGGTGGATTGCTGTGAAGTATGGCCTGCATCCGATTCCCCGATCCAAGAGCGTTTCCATCACTAAGTCTCGATTTATCCATGGTTCAAATCGAATTACGAATACAAACCAACTCATTTTGACTCTCTCGTCAATCGTGGGAAGAATAACCCCTTCAATATCGTTAAGTTTTCTCATATACAAATTAGCAACTCGTTGTCGGGCAGAAATAATCTCATTAATTCGCTCAAGCTGAGCAACTCCAAGCGCTGCACTGATGTCGCTCATTCGATAGTTATAGCCTAAGCGGACATGATTGAGCCACTGAGTATCGATTCCACGTCCTTGATTCCGAAGACTATAACATAACTTCGCAAGGGTCTCGTTGTTCGTAACGACAATCCCGCCCTCACCCGTTGTCATTTGCTTATTCGGATAAAAGGCGAAGACACCCGCATCAGACATCGTTCCGACTTTCTTGCCATTCCACTCTGCCCCGATTGCCTCACAAGAGTCTTCAATAATAAACAGTCCATGTTTAAGTGCTATTCGTCTTATGTCATGCATGTTCACAGGTTGGCCAAAAATATGGACCGGCAGGATAGCTTTAGTTCTCTCCGTAATCTTCGCTTCGATTTGTGTCGTGTCTAAGTTATAGGTCTTTTCATCGATATCAACAAACACGGGTTTAGCACGTTCAAATAACATACAGTTACTGGAGGATATAAAACTAAACGGAGTAGTAATTACTTCATCGCCATCTTTTATTCCTAGCGCAGTTACAATCATATGCAAACCACTCGTCCCACTATTGCAGGCTATTGCATAATCTGTTCCAGCGTAGATTGCCATTTTTTCCTCAAACTCTTTTAATTTAGGCCCTAAGCTCAAGAAATTTGAGTCTAGAACTGCAAGTACGGCTTGTTTTTCTCTCTCGGTAATATCCGGTCTTGATAACGGAATCATCTGCATACCTCTTCCCCTCTTATGCTTAGAATAAATTGCATATGGTTTGAGAACCACCAGCGAGAACGCCCCATATAATGGGTTTAATGCATGGGTGAAATTAAGCCGCCGACTGTGACAGTTCCTCTTCCTCTATGTAACGCCTACCTTGCAGTTATCTTCTCTTTCCCTTCCGTTACCTGAAGCTGCTTAAACCCGTGCACAATGTTACCTAATTCTTGCACGATTTCCTCTCTTGTTAAAAAAGACCCCCTCTCCCTTACCAACTGCACCAACCTCTCAATCCCTTCAATATTCACTACACTTGCCTTAGCCACAAATATTCTCTGATACTTCGTGCTCGTCATCCCTTCATCAGCAGTAAGCAATTCCTCATACAATTTTTCCCCGGGACGTATGCCTGTAAATTCAATCTTAATATCCACATCCAACTCGAACCCTGACAACCGAATCAACTCTCTTGCCAAATCAAGGATTCTAACCGGCTTCCCCATATCAAGAATGAAAATTTCCCCACCCTGGGCTATAGCACCTGCTTGGATAACGAGTTGAGCTGCCTCAGGAATAGTCATAAAATAACGAACCATCTCCGGATGGGTTACGGTAACTGGACCACCCTTCGCAATCTGCTTCTTAAATGTTGGTATTACACTTCCTCGACTCCCCAAGACATTTCCAAATCGAACGGCAACGAAACGTGTTTGAGATTGAAGATCTAAACTTTGAATAATCATCTCGGCCACTCGTTTCGTGGCCCCCATAATGCTCGTCGGATTGATAGCTTTATCCGTGGAAATAAGGACAAAGGTTTTAACGTGGGTCAAGTCCGAGATCTCAGCAACATTATAGGTCCCTAAGATGTTGTTTTTTAAAGCTTCCTCAGGATTTCGCTCCATGAGGGGGACATGCTTATGAGCTGCTGCATGAAAAACTACTCCCGGATTATATTTCTTGAAAACCAGTTCAACCTTTTGACGATCTTTAACATCCAAGATTTCAGTTAGAACATGGATGTCCATAAAATTAGAGCGCAGTTCTTGTTCAATATCAAAAATACTATTTTCTCCTCGTCCTACAAGGATGAGCTTTTTAGGGTTAAATCTGCATATTTGCCGACAAAGCTCCGAGCCAATTGACCCACCGGCACCTGTAATTAAGACCGTTTCTCCAGTAAGATAACCAGCTACTCCATCGATATCGAGGCTAACCTGATCTCTTCCCAACAGATCTTCAATTTCCACTTGACGTATTTTCGATGTATCAACCTGTCCACTAAAATAGTTATAAATACCGGGCATGATTTTGATAATGACACCACTTTTCTCGCAAATCTCAGTAATATTTCTTATGACCTCCCTTGGAGCCGAAGGCATCGCAATGATTACTTCTTCCACATTTCGAGATTTTATAAGATATGGAATATCCCACCTTGTTCCCAACACAGGAAAACCCATTAGTTTAAGCTTTTGCTTATGAGGTGAATCATCGACTAGCCCAATGGGTAATCCTTCTCTATAATTACTGTTTTTGAGTTCCCGAACAGCTAAAGCCCCCGCATCTCCTGCACCTATAATCAGTACTCTCTTCATTATTCCTGGGAGATAAATGTTAAAAAAGGAATCTTGAAATACCCGCCAGATAAAACGCGATCCACCAATTAGGAACATAGTCGTAAGCCATAAAAGAACTGCAACCGTATTGGGATAACGCATCGGGGCTAAAAAGTATATAGCAAATACCACACTACAGGTTCCTACAGATGCAGCAAAAAAAATAGAAATGAGTTCATTGATGCTTGCATACTGCCAAAGACATCTGTACAGACCAAATATCCAAAAAATGAATAAGTATATGAGAGTTCCTGCCCAAGCGGTATGATAATAGGTCCAAAAATATTCTTTAGGTATATCCCCCTCAAAACGAAGATAAAAGCTGCCGAAAGCGGCTAAGTTGACAAGCGCTGAATCAAATAACATTATTGATATGGATTTTCGGTTAAATCTCATTGGCAAGAACTTCCTTTACAACTTACTCTCAATGGCATATATTTATCTCCTTTCTCTGTCGCACTTCTAAAGACAGATTCACGCAACATTTCGTTCTTTATATAGAACGGTTATTCATAATATATTACTTTGACTAAATAATATAAATACTCATATTTTACGATATTTTAGATTCTGCTCTAAATAACTCAGGCTATATACTCAAAGCTTGTTTTTTCTTAGAATCAGAACATTATTTCTCTATTTATACAGATATTACTTTAAATATCATTGTTCTTAATAAAGAATTTTTTACATAATGACAAACATTTTAAGCTAAGCTCGATTATTCTCTGAATAAGAAGTAATAAGGTTTATTTTTTACTTTTATGTCAATATTTTTGTGGTGTTATAATCCTATTGAGGGCGGTGTATAATCCTATTGAGGGTTGTCTTTAATAATAGGTATGGTTATAATCGAAATAATAAATTTTAGCTCTTTAAGGGCAAACTTACTTAAAGGTAAGGACGCAAAGTCACAGGTCTACGGTTCTTCGGGAACTATGATGGCTGGATTTCAAAAGGCAAACTTTTGGAGGGAATCAAATGGAGCTTGCTGACCCAGGACAAGAGAAGGCATTAGATCCAGAGTGGATTGCATTGATTTTTCAAGCTAAAGCAATGGGCATTACCAAAGAAGAAATTTGCTCATTTCTTACAATTATGACGAGAAATCCAGATCCAAGGAATATTAACACTTAAGTTGCTATTTACCTTTGCACAAAAATAAAAATAATGGTATAGTTTTTAAAGGATATTTCTACTCCATATTGGTGGAATATATGATTGGTGGAATATTTATATGATAGGTAAGCGAATTCATGAACTTAGAATAATTAAAGGCTGGTCTATGTCTGAACTTGCCGATCGGGCGGGAATTGCCAAATCTTATCTTAGTATGATCGAGAGGGATATTCAGTCAAACCCCTCAATTAATGTGTTAGAAAAATTGTCTATCGTTTTAGAAATATCAATTCATGATTTACTCGATAATGAAGAGCCAACCCCTTCATTACTTGACCCCGACTGGTTAAAACTCGTCGAAGAGGCAATGAATTCAGGGGTAAGCAAGGAACAATTTAAAGACTTTCTCGAATTTAATAAATGGAGATTGCGTAATAGTAATTAGACAAACCGCCCCGGATCGTATCTAAGGGCAAACCTAGCACGGCCTTTTTGTGTTTTTCATGGTCCAAAAATATTTCTTTCAAATTCTGTTTTTAAGATAATTACAGTATTATCAGTGAAAAGGGGATTACGCCTACGACAGCTATCTTACAACTACCGTTACAAAGAACTAGGATTATTCGAAAATTAATTTGCAGACAATAAGCTCTCTTAAATAGGGTATAAAAACAAAACCCTCTGGTATTCCATCTATAAAATGGAATACCAGAGGGTTTTATTTTTATTTTTGTTGATAATCAGACTTCGCAGTCTGACAAAAATAGGGGGGATGACACAGCAGAGCAGGTAGATCTTAAGGTCTCACAACACACAGCAACATCCGATCGCCCCATTAAAATGGGGCTCCTGTGGGATAATGATCCTTCGGCCTGAACCTACCTCTAAAAGCTTGCCAACAGCGCAGTTGTACGCGACGCCTCCGGTAAAGACTAAAACCTCCCCAGCGAAGGAACGCAGAAGGGGCAAGATCCGCTTAACTATCGTGGCGTTAACCCCTGCCGCGAGCTCCGCTAGTGGATACCCTTCCACAATCTTACCAATGAGTTCACTTTCCCCAAATACCGCACAGGTAGAATTCAATTCCACCGGGTTATTAGCATATTGCCCAAGTTCCTCAAGTGTCACGTCGAGAACGCTTGCCATATTTTCTAAGTAGCGGCCAGAAGAGGCCGCACACTTATCATTCGTCATAAAATCGATCATCTTACCTTTACGGACTTGAATGATCTTGCTATCTTGTCCTCCCAGATCGATCAGAGTGAAATCCATTAACCCTGTCTGATAAATTGCACCTAAAACATGCGCTTTAAGCTCCGGTATAGCCTGACCTCCGGCAAGTTCCAAGGTGTTTCTACCATAACCGGTAGAAATCAAGTGATCCACTACAGGCAGTCCTAATGCTTCAAAATTAACTACCAGTTTTTCTCCCTGCTTCCGCCCATACTCGCGGTAAAAACGGATTGTATCCAAACTTTCTAATCGAAGAATCTCCAAACGTGCCTCTTGCTTTGGCTGAACCATGAGGGCGATTTTTACACTCCGACTCCCCAAATCAATTCCACAAACGGTTTGTCCAACCATATACTACCCTCCGTCCAAGATATTCCCAACTCTTCCCTGAGACTCTCCTAATCCACAAGCATACTCAAAAAAGACTCTATCCTCATTTTACTTCGAGCATCCAACCCTGTTGGATTTTCCCCTTCCAAGGTTAGAATCGGGTAGTCCAGTTTTTTTCTGATAATCAGATCCTCAATCTGGCGATAGCAAAAACTTTGTGTATAGTGGATGATCCCGTCAAGTTGACGGCGCTGTGCCTCCCGAGAAATATCCTCAATCCGTTGAAATACTTTATAGGGATATGTATACAAGCGGTACTGCTCCACCACATCATTCGTCCCAAAAGGCATCGCGAACTGCCTCTGCACTTCATTAAAAACAACTCGGGCTCCATGTTCTTCTAAAAAGTTATACAATTCGGGAAAAATAGGTGGAACACCAATAAAACCAAGGCGGATTTCTCTCGTTTTTCCGCGTGAATTCGAACGAATCCCTTCTAGGATAGGCTCCCTCTCACAGGCCTTTTGCCTAAATTCCTCCATCTCTCGGGCAAAGTTCTCAGGATCGCCGTTAAAATCCGAGCACGAAACAAGATAAAGGTGGTTTTCGAACCCACTCACCCGGTTTTCCTCCCAAGTCAGCCGATCAATTTCCCACGCCAAAGCTCGCACCTGATCAAGGCGCTTTTTTTGCAAGGTCACAGCCTCCCAGGTTGTGCCCAACGCATTAATTAATTTGTCCATCTGGAGACGGAGCATATCAGGGTCTTGATCATACGGAAAAGCAAAGGGAATAATTTCGATCCCTTCTACTTCCCAAGTCTCCATCAAGGCATGGGTATTACTGCAATCTCCTTGAGTTACGGCAACAATTCGCTTAATGTCCGGGTTATTCAAGGCCGTCGAATATAATCCTTTAATCCAACCACACACATTCCTCGGAAAACCCGCCAGTTCCGCCTCTTCCACCCGACGCATAGCCTCTGAACTGGTAATGAAAATATTGTTAAAGTCAACGGGTGTCTTCCCTGCCGCAAAAATTACTTCAACCGGTACAGTCGTTGTTAAGCCTATTTTATCCATAATCGTTGTCTACTCCTCGCTAGCCCCTTTCAATATTCGTGGCCGACAATTATCTCCCCGCCTATTTTAGAGGCAAGCCCATAATGTTAACTCCAAATACTATCCCAATATTAACTCCAAAACGCTTCTCCGGAATGCGTTTTCTTCCCTTCCCGATACTTTAACACAGCCAGAGTCCTGCTCATCTCATTATGCACGATCATATACCCTTCATCCACGCCCATACCTGGTTTGGCAAGCATTTGATCTGGCTGGGTAGCCAGAGCTACATGGACTGCAGTCCGCCCACCACCATCCGTTTCATTACAGGATCCACCGACATAAGCACCCACACCGTATTTTCTTGCATAGATTACCGCTTCAATAGTGTTTTGAATTCCACCTAGATCGGGGGTCTTAATTTGAACCATATCGGCAGCTTGAGCATCGACAAATTTGACGATATCTTCATAGGTGTTGCACCACTCATCCGCAACGATTTCCACATTAATCTTCTCCGCTTTCAAGGCCTCGCGTAAGGACTTAAGTTGTTCAATTTGACCCTCAACACTTCCCGCATCCATCGGTCCTTCAATTCGCAGATGCAGCGGTGCAGCGGCCTTTTCCAGCTTGGCAAAATAGTCGACCATCCGCACTGTACTATCTTTGAAAGCTATACCAATCGTGCCATAAACATCGATATGTAAGACAGGCCGATAGTCATCTCCGCCTAATATCAGAATCCGGTTTTTCAACCATTCCACATAGTCTAAAAGCAATTCCCCATCTTTCCCAAGCTTTGTCTCCACATTATTAATCAACGCATGGGGCAACACTCCGGCGCGTTTAATGATTGCCTTGTCTGCATTTTCATAGCGATCATCCCCGGTTTGCGTAAAAATTGGGACGGGTTCAAGAACCATCGGAAGTTTATATTCCTCAAGAATGATTTCTGTCATCGTCTTTTTCTTAGCTTTAGCCACTCCATCGAGAATAGCCTGACTCACTCCATAACGGATGGCTGTATGATAACGTTCCCCATTAGGACGTTTAGACTTTTCAACAAGATCGACTAAATGTCGAAAGGAATCCAGTTCCTGTCCAACCAGCTTTGGCGCAATCTCCTCCATAATAATAGGAATAAAATCTTCTGCCAAAAAAAGTGGATCCCGACCGCCGGCTCCCGAATATTGCACAGCGGCGCAATCTCCCGAAGCCACTTGCCCATCTTCTAAAATAAGAAGGACTGAAATAGACTCCCCACGTTGCCGAACCGCCTTAAACCCAGGTGTTTTCGGTTCCCCTTTATATGTAAAGCCATCATGAGTAGCTCCCGCTTTAATCGCCTTTTGGTCATCAAAATAAAATCCAGTAAGCCCCGGCGAGGCTATAACGTCAACAATCTTCATAATATGTCTGTCCTCCTTGTAAGCATTTTTGATATGTACCTTTGAAACACT
>Ga0074193_1001818_pt1 | contig 22865 bp, 13 predicted proteins | sample EPASupsiteHSE605_FD_64523 | JGI IMG/M metagenome (GOLD analysis project Ga0074193, IMG submission 64523) | Bioremediated contaminated groundwater from EPA Superfund site, New Mexico - Sample HSE6-05 | ecosystem: Environmental > Aquatic > Deep subsurface > Groundwater > Contaminated ... | reverse complement strand
GAGGTTGACCACATCTCCGCGCCTTACCATCAACTGGCTCACAAGGTCGCTTTGTAAAATTGGCTCGCCGGTGTTCAGCGCGCGGTTCACCTGCCAGGGGCCGCCGCGCCCATCCCAAGGCAGATCGCGCAACTGGCTGGCGTTGACCTTCATAAAGGTGACGGACTCTGCCGCCAGGGCTTCCCCTTTGTTCATGGGGCGCGATGCCGCGGGTGCCGTTATCCAGAGCGTGAGGTTGACCGTGCCGGAAATGCGCCGAAGCACATTGCCGTCCACTTCCTGCACAGCAAAGCGCAAGGGCACTCGGCCGGGCGACAGTTTGCCCGGTTCAAGCTGCACCCGCTGCTGCGCATGGGCCAAAAAAATGTAATCCGGCAGCCGGAAGTCGCTCAACTCCACCTGCCCCGGCATGGCGGACAGCTGCGGCGTCAGACTTTTGACCACATAGGAACGCAGGTCTTCCTCATGAAACACCAGCCCCCCGCGCTGAATCACCAGCGAAGATGGCAAAATGCAACGCCCGGCAACATCCTTGCCCAAGGCCTGCCGCAAAGCCTGAGAAAGACGAGAATGGCTGATCTGCAAGGGTTTTCCTTCTTCCGGGGGCGCAGGCCAAAGTTGCTGCACGCGCAGTTGCGCCCAGGTATCCTGCTCCATCTGCCCCAGCGGGACAGCGATATCACCCAGCAAAACCATATCTGAATTGGTGACCGCTGCTGAAAGAATTTTGAGCCGCCAGTCGTCAGGGCCAAGCATGTTCAACTGGCCATTCTGCACCACGGGGGCTTCGCCTGCGGCAAGCTGGTTGCGCGCCTTGGCGGCCCGCTGATCCTGCGCATCATCCGCAAGGGGCATTTGCCCTGCCTGAGCCTGGGGAGTGCGCAACTGGGTGACTATCTGATTGGGCGAGCGACGATGGTTGCGGTCATTATCCTGCCAGGTGGCGCTGGGAACGCCGCCCTGCGGAGCCGCCACGGAAGCCGTAGCCCACAGGCAGCACACCAGAGCCGCAGCCAGAAGCGCGCGCAAAGGCAGCACCTGACCATCCCGCATTGCCCATATGACCTGCAAAAACCGCATGACGCATACCCCTAAAGTCTTTTCACGCTCAAATACCTGCCTGACGGCGAAGCAGCAATGCTGCCATTTCCCAGTAAGCCTTTCTTGGCGCGGATTTTTTCAAAATCAGCGCAAAGCAGACAAACATTTTCGCCAATAATCAACCCTAGCTGCGCTTGAGCTGCACAGCGATGCCCAGCATGGAGTCTGATGTCTGGATGGACTTTGAGTTCACTTCATAGGCGCGCTGGCCCACAATCATGTTCACCATTTCGTCCACAACTTCCACGTTGGACATTTCCAGAAAACCCTGAGCCAGGGTACCCACATTGTCTGTGCCGGGCACGCCTTCTGTGGCATCACCCGAAGCCTGAGTGGGCGTGTAGAGGTTGCGTCCACGGGCATCAAGACCCGCTGGATTGATAAAGGTGTAGAGCGGCAATTCGGCCCCGGCCAGTTCCTGCCCCTGCGCATCCAGAGCCGCCATGTGGCCGGAGGATGAAATGGAGATGGTCTTGGTTTGCGCGGGCACGGCAAACTGCGGTTGCAGAATATAGCCGTTGGCGGTGACCACGGTGCCGTCCTGATTGAGCTTGAAGGAACCGGCGCGCGTGTACATGAGTTCACCGTTCACATCCACCTGGAAAAAACCGTCGCCTTCAATGGCTACGTCCAGAGTGTTGCCGGTGTTCTGAAAATCACCCTGCGTAAAAAACTTGTGCACAGCCGTGGGACGAGCGCCCATACCGACCTGGATACCTACAGGCAGGCGGTTGTCACCCTCGGTGATGGCGCCAGCCATACGCATGGTCTGGTACATGAGATCTTCAAACTCGGCCCTGCTCTTTTTAAAGCCCGTGGTGTTGACGTTGGCCAGGTTGTTGGAAATCACGTCGATATTGAGCTGTTGGGCCACCATGCCGGTGGCGCCTGTCCAAAGCGATCGCATCATGGGAATTTCTCCTTATACATAACCAGCGCGGCTGCCGGTTGCTGCTAAACCATCACCGGTTAACCCTGACGGCGGCCCACTTTTTCGTTGGCAGCGCGATCCAGCGTGTCTGAGGTCTGCATGACCTTTTGATAGGCTTCAAACTGGCGCTGCACTTCGATCATGTTGACCATTTCGGACACGACTTCCACATTGGCGGCTTCCGTAAAGCCCTGCTCGACGCGCGCGCCATCGTCGTAGGCATTGCCTTCGACAATCTGAACTCCATCACGCGGGCGAAAGAGATTACCGCCCATTTTTTCAAGATTCTGCGGGTTGTTCACGCTGACCAGGGCCAACTGGTCAATAACGTTGCCATCGGCAAGTATCTGACCATCGCCGCTGATCTGCAAATGACGCGTACCAGCCGGAACGTTGATAACACCGCCAGCGCCTTGCACGGTGTAGCCCTGCGGCGTCATAAGGACGCCATCGCCGTTGAGCACAAAAGCCCCGTTGCGCGTGAGATACTGCCCCGTAGGTGTAGTGACCCGGAAAAAGGCATTCTCTCCATTAATGGCAACATCAAGGTTGTTGCCGGTATATTGCATGGAGCCTTGCGAAAAATCAGTGTTCGCCACAGATAAGCGGACCCTTGCGGCATTCATCGGTTCGGGAAACAGGGGCGTAGATTTGAGGTTCAAAATCGGCTCCCGAATCTCGTCAAAGGCAAAGGTCGGCATGGTATCTTTGAACGCCACTGTCTCACGTTTATAGCCACGCGTGTTCACGTTCGCCAAATTATTGGCGATGAAATTCATGCGGTGTTCCGTGGTCAATGCGGCAAAAAGTCCGCTAAACATGCCTGCTTGCATAAGCAGCTCCTTGTGTTGGCAGCAGCGCTAAAGATGAAGCGCCGCCGTCTACCTCGGGCCTGATGGCCCTTGCCAGAGCTTTTGCAATATGCGGGCCAATGCCTGTACATTTGGAAACAACCTCTGCGTGCTCGCTCAGCCCCGAAAAGGCACAGAAGACACAGGTGGCGGCACGCAGAGCTATCAGCCCAGGGGAGCAAGCATGGTGCCCAAGCGTTAATCAGCCAATTCTGAGGTCGCCCCCCTATTATTGATAAAAGAGTGTACGCGAAGCGCCCCTGCCAAGGCGGCTGAACTGCCGCAATCACAGACAGCCCTGACGGAAACAAAAGCGGATTTTGCACACACGCTCCCGGTACCGCCAAAAATCCGCTCCAGAAGCCAACTTTGTAAGAGGCCGAAACCTATCGTACTTGCCGCAATAAACTTTTTTTGCCGAAATCCAAAAAAATACTTGCCAGCCATCCCCTGTTGGCGTAAACACATCTTCGCGCCGAAGTGGTGGAATTGGTAGACACGCTAGGTTCAGGGTCTAGTTCTCGCAAGGGAGTGGGAGTTCGAGTCTCCCCTTCGGCACCATCTTTTAAGAGTCGTTACAAGCAACAGCCTGTAACGACTCTTTTTTTTTGGCTTGTGCCCAGCATAGGCACCAGACCAAAACCCGCCCTTGGGAGCTTATGGGGTCAAAGCGCGGGGTCAAAGGCACGACAAAATTGGGCGCAAGCCCGTTTTGCCGTTGCCAGGAGAAAACCCCATGCCCCATCATCTTCCTGCCCTTTCCAGCCTCGTGCCTGCCGTCGCCAACAACCAGGATGATGACAAAAAGTCAGCACCTGCGTATCTTTATTGCAAAAGAAAAATCTACTATTTTCGATATGCCTTTCCCGCCAACCTGCGAAAATCACTTGGGCGGGCCGAGCTGCGCGTGAGCCTGCAAACGTCCTACCTGAGGATTGCGCGATTTCGCGCCCGCATGCTGTCCGCAGAAATTGGCAATATGATTCTTGAGGGGTTTATGCTGGACTACAAGGAAATACGCCGTCGCATGAATATCCTGCTCCAGCGCTTGCTGGAGCAGGACCACGCAGATCTTTCAGAGCGTAAAGATGTCTCGATACGGAATGTTGATATCCAGTATGACCAACTGCGGCTCTCCCAAGCTGAAATACTCTTAAGCATAAAGACGCCAGAGCAACTTGAAAACATTGCTCCCGCATGTCTCATAGAATTATTTCGCTCAAGGGCTTTCAGCCGGGAAGAACTTTCTGCAAAAAACTACCTTCAGATAGTCAAGGCATATAACGAAATGCAAATCACGCTGCATCGAATTGATGCTGCGCGGGCCCAGGGAGATTTCTTGATGGAAGAGGAAATCATGGGCCGCGATTATGGGAAGTTGCCCTATGAAATTGATAGCTCGCTGGAACAAACGTTCAATGCGATCTCATCAACTCCAGAAAGCAATATTGGAAAACTTAAAGATTCGATACTATATTCCGAAGCTATGGAGCGATACATAAACCAAAAGCTTCAGGACAGAGAATGGCAGGAACACAGTGTAACTGACCATAGGGGACGTTTAAGCGAATTTTTGGCAATTATTGGTGACAAACCAATTCAGGAGATTACACGCGCAGACATGCGGCGTTTTCGCGAAACATTACGAAAACTCCCGCCCAACCGCACGCGAGTAAAAGAATTCAAGAATAAAAGCATTCAAGAATTGCTTGAACTCAATGTCCAGACCACTTTGAGCACCACAACCGTTAATATCCTCGTGGAAGCCGTGGGCAGCATGCTTGCGTGGCATGTTAGAGAAGGAATGCTGGCCGCCAACCCCGCAACCCACCTTCAGATCAAAGACAGCCGACAAGCTATTGAATTGCGCCAAGCCTTCTCTGACGATGAGCTCGCTAAAATTTTTGCGCACCCCAAATTCGCGAGAAAAGAGTTCAAATCCCCCTCATATTACTGGATTCCCATGATCGCCCTTTTCACGGGCATGCGCCTCGAGGAGATTGCCCAGCTTCACTGCGCCGACATCTATGAAAGCCAAACAAAGGGAATCTGGGTCATTGATATCAACAGCAACGGACTTGATGAACTTGGCAGGCCCAAGCTGCTGAAGAACAAAAACGCACGAAGGATTGTCCCCATCCACCCTGATCTGATAAAAATTGGCCTACTTGAATATCACACTGACATTGTGAAGAAAAAGCATATCAGACTGTTCCCCGACCTGAAGAAATCCGAAGGCGCAGTTAAATTTGGCAAGCAACCGGGCAAACAATTCAAAGCAATTGTGAGCGCAACACTGGGCGAGGCCTCTGGTAAAACATTCCACTCGCTCAGGCACACCTTTGCCGATTTCTTCAAACAGCGCGGATTGCAAAATGATTATTTTCGACAAGTCTTTGGGCATGAGTTGCCAATGCTCGCAGCTAAGCAATATGGTGAAAAATTTCCGCCAGAGCTTTTATTTGAAGAAGTAATTCTAAAAATTGATTATAATACCGAGAAAATAATCACCATTCCACAATAGCCAATTTAAAAATCATACATAACACATCACATCCAATACAAGGACAATATAAATGTCAGATAAAAAACATAATAATTCTATTAATGAAAACATTACAATAGAAAAAAGAGGATATAACGAACAAGATTTAATAAAATTAAAACATGACGAGCACCATGAAACAGTTGGATATACAAATGATCACTGTTGGAATGTGAAAAATATCCCCCAAAGTTCATTAATTTTGCAAGATCGCATCCTTACCCAGTTGAAAAATTTCATTGTTAAATGGTCACCTCACAAATCCACTAGTAAACCCAAGGAGAGCATTCCCCTCGCAAGCAGCAGCATGTTTTCCCCTGCCTTTAACAATGCACTTAGCACCGCTAACACTGCTAATATCTTCGGCCTGGACGATGACCTGACCATGGAGGTATTCTTTGCGGCTCTCCTAGAGTGGGAAGCGTCATACCAGTTTCGTTCTGGCAGAAATAGTCATCTTCAGAGGCTTCTGAATATCAATACAGGCACTGACCGAGATTCGATAAGGGTAGCTGGAGAGCTTGAAACTGATGGCGAACTTAGATGGAGCATCAACAACGGCAGAATCACAGGAACGACATGGACGAGGCTGATTTGCACTGTTTTTAACTTGTCCCGCATGGACTCACTTGCGACTCTGGCTAACATTCTAAATATGTCGTTTGAAAAACTTTATCAGCTCTCCAGCGAGAGGAACACTGCTAAGTCGCGCTTCACGCTTCAAGAGCCCACAGAGCGTATACCCCAACAGCTTTACGTCCCAGAACGTTCTCTTGGATCGTCTTGCATTAAATTGATTGAACAAGCAGACATATATGGAACTGCTCGTCAAAAAATAGGATCCATCTTACACTACCAGCTGAATGGGACTGACTTCTGTCTTCCTGCCACGGTTGGCGATAGTGTGCTTTGCATGGGGAAGTACAAGCCAACTGCTCACTTCCTTAACCAGCATCTGATGGACCAGCATCCCCACGCCCCAGTCATTCTTTGCCAAGATATGCGTACGGCACTGAAGCTCCAGCATCTGCTAGAAGAAACTCGCGGGCACACCCCCGCAGAAACCATTGTCACAGCCCACTTGGGAACTGACCTGTCCGTGCTGCCGTGGAGTTACTTTCACGGTCACCACGTTGTATTTGTTCCTGCTCCTACAAAAGAGAGCATGGCAACGGTCAACCTGTACAAGGATCACATCATTGGCGCGCATGCCAGAAGCTTCCAGGTTTTCTGCGGTTTTCTACTTCACTCCCAACCAAACTATGACCAGAATGGACATGTGGAGGGCATCACCGATGCCGAGGATGAACTGCTGCGTAAGTCTATGTGGCTTGATGCCGTTGAGCGCCCCTCATGGCTGGCACAACAAGTAATTAAAGAGGCTGTTTCCGATGATGAATACATCTCGTGGGGACGGACGTTGGGCATTTTTAAGGCACCCAGGGCGCATGACAGGCCAGCGGTAACACCCCTCGAGGATGAACTGGTACTATTCACACCCAGTGTTGTGAATGTCGCCCAACAGCCGATGTCTATCACGGACGTCACAGTCCAGCATATCCTTCCCCCTCAGCGCAATGTACTGTTGCACGGCTTAAAAGACACGGGGAAAAGCTTTGTCTGCCTTGCCATCACCAAAGCTGTAATCAGCGGGAACGCCCTGTTTGGCTGCATCCCATCCACCGGAGGCGGCAATGTCATGTACATAAACAGCGAGACACCAAAGGAAGATTTTATTCAACGACTGGCTCAAGTTGGTCTCGCTGACGAAATATCTCAGCGCCTGTTCGTGCTTTCCAAGTATGACCATATGGCAACGGATTGCGCATTTTCACTCACTGAACCGCTGTTTTGCAACAAAGTTACAACCCTTCTGAAAAAAACTAATTGCCGTTACATTATACTAGATAACCTAACTACATTGATGCAAGAGGGGCAAGCAACCCAAACCATAGCGATCAACAAGGTATATGACTGGATTGAAAAACTTCAACAACGCGGCATTTGCGTTGTTGTGGTGCACCACACTCTGGATAATGGAAATGCAGGAACAATGCTGGCAAAAGCGCGTGGTAGCGCTGATACCAGCAATCGTAATCATGGCGAGCTCGTGTTGATTGGCAGTACGCAAATTCTTGAAAAAAAGATGGGGACTGAAGCTGTCCAGCATGCGGCGGCACAAGACGGTTTGACGATGGGTGTTCATTTTAAAGTTTGCAAGGCCGCCTGTGTTCTTCAGAAAAAAACATTATGGTTGCATTTACCGCTGGGTGCTTCGGAATGGGAATTTCTAGCCATTACGGGAGCTGATGGGAAAGAAATTGAGTTTCCCATGAACAGCATTACAACGGGTGTTAAAACTGCACCCGGCGAAGGATGTCCCTCGCCTTCACCGGACATCGCGCTTACAGCTCCCGCCGAGCACGATCTTTCTCCTGATCAACGGGCAGTGGTTGAAAGCTTGCGGTCGGGCTCTGCCAAACGTAAAGAAATAGAAGCAAAAACTGGTTTTTGTGAAGACAAGGTTCGTGACTTGTTGAATTCGCTCACTGCAATGCGGATAGTCCACAAAGAAGGCCAGGGAAAGGCAACGTACTATGCCCTTAAATCCATATTTTAGCTCTCCACCAGGAACACGCCTTTGTATTTCAGGGATTCGTTTGCCCCCCCCCAATCGTCCGCCAAATGTGGGCGTTACCCCGGATTTGTCTTCCAGCAAGATGACCGAATCGCCCCCGGTTCGCCGGATTTGCGCCGCAAAACCCATAAAAACAGAGCCTCATATTTAATTAATACAATAATAACAAAGTGTTAATCTAGCCTCTTCCATTACGGGCAGGACATTGCCACTCGGGCAACGCCTCGGCAGTCGATGTTGCCGCCTGTTTTTGCCACCCCAAGGGCGGGCAGGCACCTTTTCAGCAATTTTTTTTGAATCAACGCCCTAGATGTCTGCGAGCCAGCACCAGTTAGCACACCTCGTTTGACTTTGGCACTTCTGATCCCAACAACAGACTGATATTTCAAGAGAATATACTCATTCCAGGGATACAATACACCGCACAGATAACATTGTGCGCAATTTTGAGGGCAAAATCGCCCGTTTTTCAGGTGTTTTGTGTTTCCGCACAGACGCACAGCCCTCACAAGGATCAAAATGCGCTTTTAATTTCTGCATATGCCGGATAGTGGCGCGTTCTTACGATCCTGCACGCCGAAGATAACAGCTGCGAAGGACAAAGCCTGCCCAACGGCATCTGCCTGTACTGATAAGAGGCCCCCGAACAGGAACGAGGGCAAAAGCGGGAACAGCTGCATGCATTAGGCGGGCAGGACTGCGCATCGCATTCTGATTCGCAGAGTCCGTACTTCATTTACACGCACTGAGGCTCGATATGGCAGTGTCCATACCGAGCCTTTCCCATACCGAGAAACCTCTCGCTATCATGCCGGGTGCAGCCTCTTTCATAGATTGGATAATTTCCAGCCTAATTGTCTCCATATTTGCCATTGTTACATCATGATAAAAAACCATTGCGCGGCTGTGCGTTTGTGTGGCGACTGAAAACTCAGTAATATACTGATATTTAATGATAAAAACCACACAAACGCTTTTGTGCGCCGCACAGGTTAAAACTCCCCGCCAAATTCCATGTCCCCCGCTTTTACCTGGGGCTTCAGCTCAATATTTCCAGCCATACCCTCCCATGTAGACGGGATAAAACCGTAACCACGAACGTTACGCCCGCTGATCCACTTTCTGGTCACAAGGCTCCCCTTGCCGTTTGTCAAAAGCCAGCCCTGCTGTTTCATGTGCTCTAAAAGCTCATGCCTGTTTACTCCTTTGGCGAGGTCGTTGAAGGCCGGGGTTATCATAAAAAACCTCTGTTCTCCCTTGTCTTCCCACCTGTAGCCCGCAAGGTCGCGCATATTTTCCCCCAAACCGTTCACCTCAACAAAACGGCTCCTGCCGTGGCGTGCAAAGAAGTCCTTGAAGCGGTCAAGTGCCTTCATGATTTCCAGATTGCCGACGCCGCCACGGCCATCAAGCCAGATTTTGAACCATTCCGCCACAGCGTCACGTGATTCTTCCGGCGTCCAGGGCAGAATGCCGTTTTTCGCTGCGAACATGCCCGCAGCGGCTATCAGACCAAATTTTACGGCAACACGACGAACCTGGCCACACGAACCATCAGGGCAGTATGTCTTGGCAAATTTTTCGATATTTTCTTTGATATCAGCCCCATTAGCATCCAGTTCCTGATTGCTGACACCACACAAGGCCGTCAAAAAGGCCCTAAGAGGCGTACCGTAGAAATGCCTCGTGGCATCCTTTAAATGCTCACTCAGGGACGCGGGGTTTTCGAAGCCATGCAAACAGGAATAGGAGTTTTTACCGGCCCCGCGATCAATAGGGAGATTGACAACGCGGACATTCTGACCCGCCATCGCGCGAAATTTTCCCGTTTCTTCAATTTTTTCGTCCATTGTCAGTTCGCCTGTGGAAAACAGCTGTACTCGCCACTGGTAGGTTTTGCGCTGCGTGGCATCGGCCCGCATACGCTCCTTGCCCTGGCCGTTGGACAACATGTAAATCGTCTGGGCAACAGTGTCAGCTGTGGCTTGTCCACTTTCGTCCATGACCAGCAGGCCGTCATTGTGCTGAACTGCGGTATGCTCGATAGCGTTGTGCGTACTGCGCCACTGCCGCACAAACCCCTTGTTTTCATTGCCTCCGCAAAGACTGCCCGCCAGCAGAGCCAACGTCGTCTTGCCTGTTGATGAAGGGCCAAACAGATGCAACCCTCCCCCCTCAACCCCACAAATATGCAGAAGCGGCCCAGTCAAGGCAAAAGCTGAAACCAGCATCAGCAGGGTATTGCCACGGCAATAACGCCCAATGTGCTCCTGCCACTGCCCAAGCTCTCCAGAGCATTTGAACAGACTGTTTTCCTGCGTGTAGTTGATTTCTTCGTTTCCACCTTCGCCATAAATAGCATCTGGAAGGACATACCGGTTGCCATGCCACCCCAGACGTTCCACGTTGATGAATACCTTATCCGTAGCGGCAAGCCGCAGGTAATCCATAACAAATTTTCCCATCTTTCCGCCGGTCAGCTCAAGTCCATGATCGCAAAGTAGGGCCAGCACACTATCCCCCCGTCCCACACAGTCCCTCATGGCAATATCCAGTTTTTTATTCCTGCCATCAGGTGTAACCAGCTCCACCAACCTTGCCCATCCAGTGCCGTCCGTATTGCGCATTTTTCCTAGCACACGTATGGGGCTGCTCACTTTAAAACTGTCGCCTTCCAATGCGCCACGCGATGCGGAATAGTACAGACCGTCTTTCTCCAGACAGAAAGACTCAGCTGCGACCACGGCATCGCTCTGGCGCTTGCGTTCCAAGTCAAGAGGGCTGCGAACCTTGCAGCGAGGGCTACACTGGAAAATTGTTTGAATTTCCTGGCAGCTGGCCGGGTAGCCCTTATCCAGAGCATGCAAAAACTTGGCACGGGTTTTCTGCGCCGAGTATTCCGGGTGGGGGCGACTGTATTCCTGAGCCAGCTCAAGCCCTTTTTCACCCAAAGGGGCCAGCGCCCGCAGCATCATAAACCATTCAGGTTCGCTCAACGTTCGGGCATTTTCACGACAGTGGCGCATAAACTGGCATTCTGAAAGAGATTGAAGGTTGTAACTGCCTGGGTCTAAAGATTGCCAGTTTATCAGGACATGGTCGTAAAGATCTGCCATCCCCGTCGCGACCGGGGCAATTGCCTGGATTGAGGCTGTTCCAGGTTCTCGCGTCAGATCAAGCAGAGAATCAATATCCCGCTCAAAAAATGCTTCTACGCTGACCTGCACCTTGTAGCGCCCGTCAGGCCGCCTGACGTTGGGAGCACGCAGCAGATGCCCCTTGCCCATGCAATACAGGCTTTCATCAACAAGGTCGCCGACAGTTTTATCCTTAAGCTTCGCGGGCACAGATTTTCCTAGAGCCAGTAATCCTAGCGCCTGGTTGTGGGGGTGATGCAAAAAATGCCTTTCAAGCATCTTGCGATGCAACCGGGGCAGGAACGGGTGCCCGTTTTCGCCGCCAAAAATTTCAGCTGGAATGCGGATATGAACCCCTTTGCTGCCGCTCATGAAGTAATCGAGCATGGCTGGGTCAAAACCATCGTAAGCACTGGCCAAATCCGTGATAAACGTGCGTGCCGCGATCACTGCCAGAAACGGCGCTTCTTTGCAGTCGATGTCCAGCCACAGGTCGCCGTAACGAACTGGCTCAGGTTTCCCCTTCTCGGGTTCGTAAGCGAAGCTTGTGGTTGAGAACGCTGTATACCCTTCATCAAGCACCTGTAAGCGCGATTCTGGTGTGTCTTCAATAAAAACCCAAGGACCATAACCTCTATCAGGTGCTCCAGCGTAAACAAATTTGTTCGTATCCATGGTAAAACATCCTTTTTGGCCTTAAATGTTGAAAAATTCCACAACGGGAAAAAAATTGCCGCATATAATAGCAAAGGGGGCATGATGTGGATCATGCCCCCTTTGCGGAACTGTCAGTGCAATTTTTTCTTTCGCTCATTGATGAACGTACTGCCGCAGCCATTGCAAAAAGCTTCTGCGCTCATAGCAGACTTTTTTTCGAATCCGAATTTTTACCCATGGCCCGCTGCCTGTGGCATCAAGGTTTGAAAGGGTTTTGGCCTTGATCAGTCCCCCCATCTGCCGAGCCGCTTCCTCGCGTGAAAAAACCGGCGGAAGATTTCTCTCCAACTGCTCAAAAACTGTGGTTTCAGATGCTAAATTGCTCATTGTTCAATATCCTCCAGTAGTTTTCATACTATATAGGCATGTAATAACCCGATATAGTAATTAATTACAAAAGCATGACCTCGTCGCGCAGATGCAAATAAAGACTACTGCACGGAATAAAAACCTTGCAGAATCGTTAGGCGCTTGGCACGCAGTAAAAATGGATTTTTTGACTTTGGCAGTGAGAGTTATAGCGGAATGACTGCTACGAATATGGTTAAAATTGGGGTCAGGGATTACCAAAAAAATAATCATAGTCCCAGTAGCTTTGCCACCCCCCGCTATGCGGCACCCCTGAAATGACAGCGCAACTTTCTGGCTGGTTCACTGCCCGGCAGAACCCCTCGCTGATTTCCGGGGGCATGGTCGCATCCGTGCGGCTGCTTAAATGCCGCTGGGACAAGTGCTGCAGCGATGGAGCCACAGTCTTGGGATTCAGAGATTCTGCAAGCTGGCTCACACCCTGCAGGTCTGCCCAGGCATCAATATCAAGATTGGCCGCAACAGTTCCCAGAAAGACCACATCCTGCCTCATGGCAGCAAGCAGTGCCGCAGCCCCGCCACCGCCAGAAAACCCGACCAGAATAATCTGCTCTGCCCCGCATGCAGCCTTGGCCTGGGTAATGGCCGCATCAAGGCTGTTAATTACCTCCGGCCCAAGCCGCGCTGATGTCCAGTAGCGCTTTGAACACTGCCGCCAATCTTCGCCCTGAACATACTGGCATGGTCGCGCCAGATAAAGCACAGTGTCCGCCCCCGGATCAGCCATAGCCAGGCGCAGGGCAACAGGATTGTGCGGCGTGGGGTCTGTTGATGGCCGGGTGCGAGACTCCCAGGCGTGTCCATCGCCTTCAATATACACGCGCAAAATTTTTGAGTCAGACGATAAGCCGGGACGAAGCAAACCGCACAAAGTAAACAGCTTCGTTGAGAAGAGGCGCTCGGAAAATCCCTGCTCTTGCGCAAGAGCACTGGCTTTTTGCCGAGGCGAGGAAGCGCAGGCAGATAAAAGGCACAGAGTAACGCCCAGAGCACAGCACAGCCACGTACCTGCGTATTTTCTGCTGGTTTTACTTGTGCATCCTTTTGTGTCTGCCATGTCCTGCCACTAGCACAGGAACACCCAGTTGACCATATCTCCACGGCCCGCCGCAATTACTCCCTGGGGAGCGTGGCTGAGACCTGATGCAGCTGATCAAAAAACTCGCGGATATCGACCTCCGTTGCCGCCACTAGGGCAAGAGCAGACATCACGCCAGGCTCTTGCTGCCCTTTTTCCACCGCATTGACATTGCGCAGGTTATAACCCGCGCTTTTTGCCATGGCGGTCTGCGACATGCCGACGGCCAGCCGTGCCTGAGTCAGTAACGGACCAAATATGCTCTTCAGCCCCTCAACTGCCCCCAGTGGCTGGTAAGTCACGCTCACCCTCTGGGCTGGCGATAAGACCCCATCGCCCGCTTCGCCGACGGCTTCTTCAAAAAGAGTTTCAAAAAAATCCCCCGGGTCCGCATCAACTGCGACCACCATGCGTAGCGCGAGCAGCACACCAGGCTGGCGCGAGCCATCCTCAATACGTTGAATGTTACGCGTGTGGTACTGCAGACGCATGGATACCGTCCACTGCGATATTCCTCGCTGCTGACGCTCCAGCCTAAAAGCCGGTCCGAATGGGCATGATTTTTCTTGCATGATGCAAGATTTGAATGAAATGCGGCACATTCGCTAGTAGGGTATTGACCGACGGCTAATTTTACATAATCCTCGCAACGGGAAGAACAAAGTTGTTCCAGCTTCCGCGAAGGAAGCCGGTTGGACACAACCAGACAATTTCTGAGGAGGATTGCATGCGATTTACACAAGGCGCCCTGGGTATGCTCGTGCAGCGCTACAGGGGAATTCTGAAAAAATGTCACATGCTCAATGTGCTTGGCGGAGTGGCAATTAGCGCATTTTTGATGGGAAGTGCTGGCATGGCAGTTGCCGCTGCGCCCATCGCCATCAGCGACACGCATCAGGTAGCGGACGGTGCGGCAGAAACCTACACCACAATTGATGTGAACAATGGTGGCACGCTGGCCATTGCGCGCAACGCCAAGGTGAGCGGGTCAGACGTAACCGTTAACACCGGCGGCACGCTGACTTCTGCGAAGAATCTGCACTTCGGCTCTTTCAGCCCCGAACCGGGCACGGGCCTGCTTGGCAGCAGCCTCACCCTGGACGGTGGCACTGTTAGCGCCCAGCACATGGGGCTGGCCCCCAGCGGAACGGCAACTCTGAAAAAAGGTATGCTCACGCTGAATTCGCTGGACATGCGCAACGGCACATTTGCTTTTAATGTTGCAGGCGGCGACAGCGCCACTCTCACACTGCTTGGCACCACCGACGGCACGGACTTTCTTCAGGGAACAACTCTCAGCGCTGGTGCGGGCAACAACGTTTTTCTGGGGGCGGATTCCGGCCCCGGCGGCAACCAGACATCCACCACATCTCTGGCTGTAAGCGGCGGCTCGCTTCAGGTTGGACATGGCAACTGGCAGACTGGCGATCTGACCCAGACCGGTGGGCAGGCCAAGATCAGCGGCAACGCGATGCTGACAGTGAACAACCTCGACCAGACCGGGGGCCTGCTGACTGTGGGCGGCACCACCAATTCCGGCAAACTTGTGGTCAATGGCAGTGTGGCCAATGCAGCCTATGCTGCCGGTTCCATGGGCGTGGCGGTAACGGGTACGGGCACCTTGCAGGTAAAGTATGATGAACTGGTCAACGCCACGGGCGATGACTTCAAAGACTCTGCCACCCAGCACGCCATCAATGTTGCCAATGGTGGCACCCTGCTGCTGAATGGCTATGTCGGTTCAGGCATGACGCTGGCTGAATTCAAAACCCTGTCAGACAAGCTCTTGGCGGCTGGCAGCACGGGCACAGTCCAAGGCATCACGGTGGACACTTCCGGAGCTTCGCTGCAGGACGTGGGCGACGCCCGGCTTGCCACGCCCACTGCCGTCATAAGCGGCATCGGGGGCCTTTCTACTGGTGCCGCAACGGTTGGCGGCATCACTGGCACAACCACTGTCAGCGGCAACGCAGCTTTGACCCTTACGGGGCAGACTTCCGGTAATGTTCTGGCAGACAGCGGCGTCACGCTCAACGGCGGCATATTGACGCTGGGCAATCCTGCAGGCGGCTCAACCGGCGGCACGCTACAGGGCGGCATTGATGCCTCTACAGGCACCAATACTATCAATGTGATCAACGGTACGCACACCGTGGCCGGGGGCCTCACTGGCAACGCAACCACTACGGTTGCCGTGGGCAGCAGCTCCGGCAGCGGCACCCTTGTTGCCACCGGCGTCAGCATGAACGGTGGTCAGCTCAACTTTGACCCGCCTTTCGCTGCCGCTGGTGACACTTCCAACGCCTCCATGGGCGGTTTGACCTTCACAGCCAATACCGTGGATGCCCTGATGACCGTGGGCCAGAACAGCATGGTTTCGCTGGGCAGCACAGATGCCGAATGGCTGCGCACAGAAGTGCTGCGTTATCAGAGTGATGGGAAGGGCCTGTGGGGGCAGGACATAACAGCGGCACTCGCCCTTCGTACGCCGCAGACGCTGAGCGCCACTGGCGGCATCAATGTGGATGGAACATGGGTCACGGGCGGCGCGGCCGCCACGGCCAACACCGCTCATTTTGCCGATAAATCTCTGCTTGTGGTGGACGCTACGGGCATCGGCAGCGGCGTGGCCCTTTCCGGTGAAGCTGGGGGTACCAGCACCCTTACTGTGGATTCCGGTGCAAAATTGCACATCGTGGGCGGTCAGGACGGAGAAACGCTGAACGTCACTGGCGGCTTTGGCGCTTCCACAAAGGATGCTGCCAGCTGGACAGGCAGCAACCTGACCACAAGCACCGCTCTGCTTTCCGCCACGGGCGGCACGTTTGATACGGCCAATGGCGCATACAGCGTGTCCCTTAAGGCCAATGCGGCCTCTTCGTCCTTCCCCATGCTGTCGAACAGCATGGGGGCACTGGTAGATCGCATGGTGGTTCAGACCGGGGTAAACCCAAATTCGCCCAACGCGGGCGTGCGCTTCATCTCCCGCGCCATGAGCGATAATTACATCGGCACGACAGACCGCGACAAGGCCGCCGCAACTGTTGAAGGTGCGGCCCAGATGGCTGCTGTAGGTGCCGTGCAGGGCAGCACCCTGAGCGCTGCGACAGCTGCTTCCGGTGCGGTGCTCAACCGCACATCTATGGCGTTGCCGCGTACGGATATGAGCCAAGCCGTGGCCGTGCGCCAAGATACGGACGGCAGCCTTAGCCTCGATTCCGGGCTCAGTGCCGGGGACGGCCTTAAAAACGGCCTTGGAATTTGGATCATGCCGCTCTACCAGTCCAACAATGTTTGGGGCATGAAGGCGGAGAACTTCAAAACCGGCTACAACAGCAGTCTTGGCGGCATTGCCCTGGGTGCGGATTACACCATCAACGACATGTTCCGCTTCGGTGCCGCGTTCAACGTCGGTGCCGGGTACGCAAAATCCAACGGCGATTTCAACAGCACGGACAATCGCTTCAACTTCTGGGGCGTGAGCCTTTACGGCGGCTGGGTGTACAACAACTTCGGTCTTTCTGCCGATGTGGGCTATACCGGCAACTACAGCAAGGTGGAGCAGGATATGCCCGCCTCCATGCAAATGGGCGACCTCAAGGCCGACGTAACCAGCCATGCTTGGAATACAGGCCTCAAGGCGGAATACAAATTCAACGCCGGTGCGCTGGATATTATTCCGCATGTGGGGGTGCGCTATCTGGGCCTTGTGACCGATGGCTATGACGTGAAGAGCGGCGGTACGGTCTTTGAGGTGGACGAAAGCACACAGTCCATCTGGACATTCCCCGTTGGCGTGAGCTTTGCCAAAACCTTCGAAACCGAAAACGGCTGGCAATTCAAGCCGCAGCTTGATCTGGGCGTTATTCCGGCGGCGGGTGACGTAAAAGCCAGGAGCAAGGCCCGCATTCCCGGTGTGGACAGCCAGGCCGAAATGAAAATGCAGGTGTTGGACTACGCCACCTTTGACGGCGGCTTGGGCTTTGAGCTTGGCAAGGGCGACTTTACCCTTGGGCTGACCTATAACCTGCAGGCCTCGGAACACCACACAGGGCATGGTGTGTTTGGATCGCTAAGGTACGAATTTTAAAGTCAGTTTGGTTGGATAATTGAGGAATTGAGTAGAGAGGGCCGGGGGATTTCCCCGGCCCTCTCTACTATGGCTGGCTATTTGATGAACAAGGACAAAACTTCACCGATTGACAAGCACAATCCAGAGCACGATGCCGTGAAGCCAACTTGACCAATAGAACCAAATTCAACACTTATTTGGCTAAAGGAGCGTGAATATGCAACGCAGCACAGCAGTACGCCCAATTAGTGCGGTCAAGGCGCACTTTACAGAAATCATCCGCACTTTCAGCGAAGAAGCTGCACCGCCCGTTGTTATCACCCAGAATGGCGAGGCCAAGGCCGTGCTCATGGGCATTCATGAATATGAGCACATGCAAAAAACTTTTGCCATGCTCAAGGCCCTCAGTATCTCCGGCAAGAGCTTTGAGGCGGGCAAGGGACGCCCCGCTCGAGAAATTTTTGTAGGGCTGCGTGCAAGGGGTGAACCATGACCCCCTTTCCACAATGCGTCGCTCGTGGAGGCTCTCCTCTCTCAGAGGAGGGCTAGGTCTTGCTGGCTATTTTCTGATGACCAAGGACAAACCTCCACCGATTGGCAAGCACAATTGTTGCTGCTATACCAAGCCCTCACCATGTCTATTGTCACTGCTGAGGGCAGCTTAGTGCCGCCGTCCCAATTTTCCGTATTGCTAGAGGAACGTCCATGCTTACAGAACAGCACAGCAAACTTGTCGAATTCATATGGAGCATTGCCGAGCGTCTGCGCGGCCCCTATCGCCCGCCGCAGTACCGCAAGGTTATGCTGCCACTGATTGTTCTGCGCCGTTTGGACATGATGCTGGAAGACAGCAAGGCGGAGGTATGCGCCGAATACCAGCGCCTCAAAGCCATACAAAAAGCCAACGAGAGCAATGAAAAGCAAAAAATGTCTGACGACACCATCGTCAAGACATTGAGCCACTTTGTGAACCAGAAGCACGGGGTGAGCTTTTACAATGTAAGCCCGTACACGTTTTCCACCCTGCTGCATGACCCCAATGGCTTGGCCGCCAATCTGAACGCATACATCAACGCTTTTTCGCCCAACGTGCGCATAATCTTCGACAAATTCAAGTTTGATGCGGAAATCGCCGTACTGGACGACAAAAACCGCCTGTTCAGCATCATCAAGGAATTCGCCGACGAAAAAATAGACCTGCACCCGGACAGGGTGAGCAACTTGCAGATGGGCTATATTTTTGAACACCTCATCCGCCGATTCAACGAGCAGGCCAATGAGGAGGCCGGGGACCACTTTACCCCGCGTGAAGTCATCACCCTCATGGCGCACCTTGTCTATACGGGCGATGACGACATCTATACCCCAGACATAGCCAAGACCATCTATGACCCAGCCTGCGGCACTGGCGGCATGCTGTCCGTTTCGGAAGATTATATCCGCAGCCATAACCCACAGGCACACCTTGCGCTCTGTGGGCAGGATTATAACGACGAATCGTGGGCCATCTGCTGTTCCGACATGCTCATCAAGGGCGAAAACGTGGAAAATATCGCTCTGGGCGACACGCTGGGCGACGGCAAGAGCAAGGACCAGCACGAGGGCAAACAGTTTGACTACATGCTGGCCAATCCCCCCTTTGGTGTGGATTGGAAGGACCAGTTGCCAGCGGTGAAAAAGGAGCATGAGACCTTCGGCTTCAAGGGTCGCTTCGGGCCAGGCCTGCCGCGCATCAATGATGGCTCGCTGCTCTTTCTCCTACACATGCTTTCCAAGCGCCATCCTTCGGAGGCCGAAGGCGGTCAGCCCGGTGACGGCTCCAAGATCGCCATTGTGTTCAATGGGTCGCCCCTGTTCACCGGTGATGCGGGCGGCGGAGAAAGCAACATACGGCGCTGGATCATAGAAAACGACTGGCTGGACGCCGTGGTAGCCCTGCCGGATCAGCTTTTCTACAATACCGGCATCTACACCTACATTTGGTTGGTGAGCAATCGAAAGCCTGCAGTGCGCAAGGGCAAAGTGCAGCTCATCGACGCCACGCGGCATTTCCGCAAAATGAAAAAAAGCTTGGGCAACAAACGCAATGAACTTTCAGAAGAACATATTGCCGAGATTGCCCGCCTGTACGGCGAATTTGCCCACAACGGTACGAGCATGGTCAACGGCACGGGCGAACCCAAAGAGCGTGTGTGCTCCAAGGTGTTTTCCAATCAGGCCTTTGGCTATATAAAGCTGACGGTAGAGCGCCCCTTGCGCGTCAATGTGCAGGTGAGCCCCGAGCGTGTGGCACGCTTTACCAATAGTGGGCCTTTTGCCGCGCTGGTGGAGAGCAAAAAACGCAAAAACAAAGAAGCCATAGAAAAGGATGTGCAGGCCGGGCAGGCAATGCAGCAAAGCTTGCTGAAATTGCTCAGCCTCTTTGACGCGGGCAAGCTGTACATGGACAGGGCTGACTTTGAGGCAGATTTGAAGAAGGCCTGCAAAAAAACAGGCGTAAAGCTGGAAGCCCCCATGAAAAAGGCCCTGCTTTCCGCCCTGAGCGAGCGCGACCCCAACGCAGCCATTGTGCGCGACGGCAAGGGCAATCCGGAGCCGGATAGCGACCTGCGCGATACGGAAAGCGTACCCTTGCCGGAAACGCTGTCTCTCCCTCTGCCCCTGGGCTACGGCGGCAAAGGCGACAAGGTGAACAACAGCAAGCTTGTTGCGCTGGTGCAATCCCATTGCGACACCTATTTTGAGCGCGAGGTGAAGCCGCACTGGCCCGATGCCTGGATTGATTACGACAAGACCAAGGTGGGCTACGAAATTCCCATGACCCGGCATTTTTATGTGTATGAGCCGCCGCGCCCGCTGGAAGCAATTGAGGCGGAGATGGCAGCACTGGAAGCTGAAATCGCCGCACAGCAGGGCATCATGACGGGCCTTGACGGGGCCACGCATGAGTAGCGTTAGGAAACGCTGGAAGGCATACCCGGCGTATAAGAATTCCGGTGAGGAATGGCTGGGACAGGTGCCGAAAGAGTGGGAGGTGAAGAGGTTGCGCTTCCTTGTTGCCACAAATCCATCAAAGGCTGAAGTGCGTCTGTCTTCTGATGATTTCGTTTCTTTTGTCCCGATGGAGACGGTTGGCGAATATGGAGGAATGCAATGCCAAGAGCGTTGTCTAGATGAAATTGGTAGTGGGTATACGTACTTTGCAGATGGTGATATTTTAATTGCTAAGATTACGCCATGTTTTGAGAACGTAAAAGGGGCAATCGCTGAAAATTTGACAAATGGAATTGGTTTTGGTTCAACAGAGTTTCACGTTGTTCGCCCTCTCAGCGCAATAAACACCGTGTATTGCTTTTGGGTATCTATTAGCTACATTTTCAGAAAAGTTGGCGAAGCGCATATGTATGGAGCAGGTGGGCAAAAGCGTATTCCCGATGTCTTTATAAAAAACTTTCACTTACCTACACCCCCTCTTCCCGAACAACACGCCATCGCCGCATTTCTTGATCAGCAATGCGCTCAGATAGATTCGCTCATAGAAAAAAAGCAACGCATACTCGGCCTACTGGACGAAAAGCGTCGCGCCGTCATTACACAGGCCGTCACACGTGGCCTTGATCCCACTGTGCCCATGAAGGATTCCGGCGTGGAATGGCTGGGCGAGGTGCCGGAAGGGTGGAAAGTCGGGCGTGTTGCATTTGGATATGACATTGTGCTGGGGAAAATGCTTCAGCCCTCACCTAATTCTGAACAAGATGTTGCTGTGCCCTACTACAGAGCCATGAATGTGCAGTGGGAAAGCATTGATAGTGACCTGAAAGTAATGTGGGCGACTCCGGAAGAAATAAAAACATTTAGTGTTCGACAGGGGGATATGCTTGTATGCGAAGGCGGCGAGGTTGGTCGCGCTGCTATTATTAATCTTCCTGTTGATGAACCCACAATAATACAAAATGCACTGCATCGAGTAAGAGCCTTTAAAGATTGTCATATTGGCTATCTATTGCGTGTTCTGGAACATGTAGCATCTGCAGATTGGTTTTCGGTTCTGTGCAATAAATCCACCATTGCACACTTCACGGGTGAAAAGTTTAAGGCTCTTAAATGCCCTCTCCCCCCTCTCCCCGAGCAACAGGCCATTGCCGATTACCTTGACGCCCAGTGTGCCGCCATGGACAGCCAGCGGAAAAACCTGGAAAAATCCATTGAACTCTTGCGTGAGTATAGGGCATCCCTTATTACTCATGCGGTGACCGGAAAAATTGACGTGCGCGATGTTGCGCCCCTTCAATAACATTTTCAAGCCAGCCGAGGAGCTGCCATGCCCGCCATGCACACGGAGCGCCGTTTTGAGGAAGCCATTGAGCTCACACTTCTTGCTCAGGGCTACGTAAAACGCTCGGCGCGAGACTATGACGCGGACGCGGCCCTGTTTACGGCGGACGTGCTGGCCTGGGTGCAGAATTCTCAGCCCAAAGTCTGGAACGCCCTGCAAAAGGCCTTGGGTACAGAAGACAACATGGCCGCCCATCTTCTCAAGGCGCTGAAGGATCACCTTGCGGATTCCGGCAGTCTGCATGTGCTGCGGCACGGCTTTACCTGCTATGGCAAAAAGGTGCGCATGGCCGCCTTTGCCCCGGCCTCCGGTCTCAACCCAGAGACCATTGCCCTGTACAACGCCAATATCTGCGCCGTAGCCCGCCAGATTCCCTGCAAGCCCGGCACTCGAGACACCATTGATACGATGCTGGCGGTCAACGGCATCCCCGTGGTGACGCTGGAGCTAAAAAACCAGATGACAGGGCAGACAGCGGATAATGCCAAGACACAATACGAAAACGACCGCGACCCCGGCGCACCGCTGTTCCGCTTCAATGAACGGCCAGAACGAACCCTGGCGCATTTTGCTGTTGATACGGACGTGGCCTGGCTGTGCACCCGCCTGAACAAAAAAGACACCTACTGGCTGCCCTTCAATCAGGGATATCACTTCGGCAAGGGCAATCCGCCTTCTCCTGCTGGGCAGTACCGCACCGCCTATTTGTGGCACGAAAGCCTGAGCCGTGAAAGTCTGCTCGACCTGCTGGCGCGTTTCATTCACCTTGAGGTGAAGCGCAAAAAGATTGTGTCTGGCAAGGCTATCAAGACCATCACCACTGAAAGCCTCATTTTTCCGCGCTATCATCAGCTTGCCGCCGTGCGCCAGCTCACGGGCCATGCCCGTGAGCACGGTTCGGGGCACAACTATCTGGTGCAGCACTCGGCGGGTTCCGGCAAGTCCAATACCATCGGCTGGCTGGCCCACCATCTGGCAAGCCTGCACAATGCCGACAACGAAAAGGTGTTCCACTCAATTGTCGTGGTGACAGACCGCGTGGTCATCGACAAACAGTTGCAGGACACCATCTACCAGTTTGAGCACAAGC
>Ga0074193_1001817_pt1 | contig 22878 bp, 14 predicted proteins | sample EPASupsiteHSE605_FD_64523 | JGI IMG/M metagenome (GOLD analysis project Ga0074193, IMG submission 64523) | Bioremediated contaminated groundwater from EPA Superfund site, New Mexico - Sample HSE6-05 | ecosystem: Environmental > Aquatic > Deep subsurface > Groundwater > Contaminated ... | reverse complement strand
ATAGTACCAAGGCTGGGGTCAATTATTTTTTTCTTACTCCCGTTTATATAGTACTCAACGTTAATGTGAGGGCCTATATCTGCCCATGATTCGGTTAATAAACCGGCACTGTTGTATCGGTAGTTTGCATTTTTACCTTTTGGATCTGTAACAAATTCGGGCAATCCAATGCTGTTTACCTTTGTTACTTTTGATTTACTGATGCCTTGTACAAAGTTTGTAAATGTTTCGGTTGTGGTTTTAGGCTGGTAGATGTAATCTTTTTGTGAGCCATTGGGCAAGGTTATTCTCGAAAGACGGTTCAAATTATCATACGTGTACTGAGTCATTTGGGAGGCAGAAGGATTGTCAAAGAAAAATGGCCCGTCAACATACTCTGGTTTCCCGTTTTGAAGGTAATGAGTGTATTGTTGTACTTTTCTATTATCAATATTGTATCCTTCTGTTAACCGCGCTCTGCTTAACCCGTCATAATACGCTGTACTTGTTTGCCCCAGCGAGTTCGTATTGACAACTTTATACAACATTTCAACATTTTGATAAGTCTGGTTTGTCCATGAGAGTTCAGTCTGGTTCCATGAATTATCGGGTAAAATAGTCTTTTTGAGTCTTCCCAGAAAATCATATTCATAGTGTGTTTCAAGCCCGTTAACATCTGTACTTTTTATCAAATTCCCATAATCGGGTTCATATTCAAAGCTTTCGGTATAGCTAAGTTTTTGAGTGTTTACCACAAATCTGCCTTTTGCATCATAGGTTGTATTTGTTGTTCTGGAACTTACGCTATATGAATTGGTGGCACTTGAGCTGATGGTTGCCTGGGTTAACTCTCCAAACGTATTGTAAACCACGTATTCTGTCGTGTTTTTATGGAGGTCGTCATTGGTATTTTTATGTGCATAATGCAGCTTATCATTTCCATAGTATTCATACGAATTTTCAGCTACAACCGGGGCCTGGCCGCTCAGGGTTTGTGTGAGATTTTCGCCTGTAAGCTGAGACGGGAACCAGGTTCCATAAGTAGCAGGAGCCTGGCGGGTAACTTCTTTGACTGATGTATGTTCTGCCATGGTACTGTTTACCGTTCCATAGGTTTTTACGTATGTTGATTCGGTTCCGGCTACATCAAACAAAGGAGTTGTTGTATATCCTTTTACGGTTTTTACATCGTTTATATAGTCTTTACTGGTTGACTCCGAAACATAAAAATAGGTTCTTCGCTTATCCAGCTCTGTGCTTCCATTAGGATATTCTTTAAATGCATTCACATTACCGGTACTGCTTACCAGTTGAAACGTACTATTTACATTGTTATAAACATCACTGTTTTTAACCATTAATACCGGCTGATTCCCGATTATTTCATTTTCAGTCACAAGCTTCATTTTTTCATTTGGATTCCATTCCGAGAACTTTTGAAACCCGAGATATCGTTTGTCGGTTGCATGAAACAATAACCCTTCATAGGTATAATAATTGTCATTTTGCACAGCAGGATCTGTTACCGAAAAGTACGACATTTTGCTTACCACGATATAAGGCTTTAAAATATTCAATACAGGATATGCCTGCAAAGTTCCTTTGTTATAGATCGTATTGCCTTCGGTGAGGTTTTTATATTCAAACTGATACCTGTTGTTATAGCCATTGTAAACCGCTTTTACCAGCTTTGATTTATCATCATTGCGGAAAATCAATAGCTCAGGTTTGGTTTTATCTAATTTATTCCAGCCCGAGATAAAAGTTGCATTTGTTCCCCGTAAATTCCCAATATTAAATATAATTTTATCAGCATCTGCTAATTGAATATTGGTTACCTGGGAAATTTTTAAAAAATTAGTCCCCTCAGATAAATATACTTTAAGCACTGATTCATTTACAACTTCAATGAAATCATCTTTTCCATCCTTATCAATATCATAAACCATATATTTTTTCTGAGTGTCATAGTAATCAATCCCGGTGACATTAATATACGACCAGTCAAACGTTCTGTTCCCATCATTAAAAAGCACCTGCCATTTACCGGACACCGACTCCCATCTGAGCATATCCGGTTTCCCGTCTCCATTATAATCTCCAAAATAGATATTATCGGAGTTAGAGGGATAATTTTCATTATACATTAAGGAATATGAAAGGCACATGTTGCTGGTCGTAGTAGGATCATAATTGGTATCTTCAGGCTTCTCTTTATATTTTAATACGGTACAATTCTTGTGTCTTATAACTGTATTTGAGTTACAAATATCTGTTATATCTTCTTCATATTTCCTGTAAACTAAAATTTCGGATTGCCCATCACCGTCAAAATCAAGTACTTCTATTTTTTCAAGTCTTACATCATACGTACTGCTATTCGGATTATAATCATATATATACGGGGATTTATATACTATTTTACAGAAACCGCCACTCCCCATGTTAAGATAAATATTAAAATGAAACGAATTCGATGACGTACTTCGGGTTACATACATAAAATCCAGTTTCCCATCTCCGTTATAATCAAATACCTTTCTTTGTTCTAAATTCACCATTGCATTAATTCTGCTTTCGGACACAAATTCTTCATACGAATCGGATGGATATGATATATTATAACTGGTGTTACTGGTTGGATTTGGGTAGAGAGGGCTGGGATATCTGAAAATTGCATAACCGTTATTTGAAAATAAGCCTATTGAATTATTTTCAATACGGAATAAATGTATGTAATTCCTATACGAAATAGACCCATCATCAGCTGTTAATTTCTGTATGGAACGGATATAAAACTCATCTTTCCCATCTGAATTCATATCACAAGGAATAATATCTCCAACTATATTTCCGGTAAAACCATTTGATGCATAATTATTTGTCCATGTATCTCCACATAGCAATTCTAAAGTCCCTGAAGTATTGTACTTATAAATCTTCCAATATTTAGGATCCCAGTCAACTTCTGTTGCTCCTTTTATTCCGTCAATAATCAATATTTCATCCTTTCCGTCTCCGTTAAAATCGCCTGTCGCAGTTTTGCGGTCGTTACAGGCTGTATAGTACGGAATAGATGAAAAACTTACGGGTATAAATTCGGTTGGGTTGCTTTCCCATACAATTTTAGTCGGGTTAATGCTGTTTCCTTTTGCCTTATAGCGGATTTTTTCGAGCTTGGAACTTCTTAACGACTGATCAAAGAAGTAGTCGAATCCATATTCGTCTCTCAACCCGTTTTCGGTATAAATGCTGAGCTTGTAAAGTAAGAGCTTGTTGTTAAATTTATATCCTCCACAATAAAAAAAGGAGGCATCGCTTTTTATCTCGTACGAAAACTGAACTTTATTATATGGGGTCAGAACCGGATTTGACGTTTGATTTCCGGTATATTCAATATAGTCGATCACGCACTCATTGTCAATATTTTTATAATGGAATAGCATATAATTCCCAAACCTGTCCGTGATTTTATTTACATACCATGCAAATGTGGTTGAAGAGCCTGACGGGCAAAAATTTGCCCCGGTCTGGTTCCCGTTAATGTCGGTAGGCTTGCCGTATTCCATAATTGTACCATCGATAGTTTGAACCTCGAACCATAAAAAATTGCCACTTTGATTGGTGGTAATTTTTGAGAAGGATTCATTTTCGGTACGATACTCTGCACCAACAGAGCCATATACTGCTGTCTGGTTTTCTTTTAAAACCAGTTTTTGTCCGTCCAGTGCAAAACGGTCATCGCTGCTAAAATTAACAACAGTATTTTTCCCGTTTTTAAAATATGTTTGAGGAATACGTGTAATGGCAGAAACTCCGGATAAATCCCAGCCTAATCCCAGGTTGCCGTTTCCGGAACCGCCCATATAGTTTATGGATAATTTGGGTTCCATTCCATTGGTTCCGGGAGGCAGATTAATCGGGATGTTGTATGAAGAATTTCCCATAGAACCTACTCCCCCTTTCCCGGGCAATGTTGCAAATGGCAGATTTTTATCTACTGTTAAATCAATTGATTGAGTGGTAGTTGACGTATAATTATTCTTTATAGCAACCAGATTCTCATCTATCTTCGCATGAAATGTTCCGCTCGCTCCTGAATAGGTGAACCCTGGCAACAATTTAATATAATCCCGGGCTATATATTCCTGCGATAAAGGGTTCGGAGTTGGAGGGAAAGTATATGATACTTGTTGCGAGTAGCACTTTAAATTATAAAAGCATACAAGAAATAACAAAAGTTTGATATACGATTTAAGATCTTTCATTCTATGTGTAAATTTTAATTAATTCAAATAGTTTTAATATATTGAAAGAAAAAAGTTGTCATATGAAATTTTACATTTTCCGTTATTCCACAAATAAAAAGCAAACTCAGCTTCATTATCAGATATTTCAGGTATCTCGAAAATTAGCGATACTGGAGTCCATTTATAAGGAATCCCGATAAAGTTATTCAGATTTACTGAGCGATAGTAAATACTTTCCCCTTGTTTTTTTATTGAAACGACAACCTCACAATCAGTTTTATCAAGACTCATGAACATAGAATTGAAACTGAGTAATCGCTTATGTTTCTTAAAATATCCAGGTAGTTTTGTTTTGTATGTCAATCCAAATTCCGTTTTAGAGTCCATAATACCTGCATAAATCCCGGAATATGCGTTCCCGGAAATTGGGCAATAATTTTGCCAACAACTATCAATCATTTTTTCTTCAAAAGTAATTGAACTACTAAAAACAGGTTTTTGAGATTGCAATTGGTAGAAACTTGTGATAGTTTGGTTTTTAGAAGAATCTGAAAGCCTGCAAATAGTTATTCTGCCATTGTCCGCTATCTTTTCTATTTTTGATATAATTTCCGGATAGCTGCTATAAATACATGAAATAAAGTCAACATTCTGAAACACAATATAATCAAAGTTCCATTTCAAGGACTTTTCTATAGTTGTTCTATTCACGTTCATAACAGCATATCCTTTTCTGTTCATCAATATAAAAGGGATATTGGGTGCAATAGCATTAATAACTAATATTTTTGCATTCCGTGAAATTTTGAGAGAATCCAGAAACCGAGATGAACTGTTGAAATTTTCCAGAGTAATTTGTGTTTTATCCCAGCTTCCTGTTTCCCTCCTTTTTTCCTGAGATTTTAAAGGTTGAATTATCAGTATAATACCAATACAAATTGTTGCTAACAAAACAATACGTTTATTTTTTTGCTTTTCAGAGCTTGGGATAAAGCTAAGAACAAAAATAAGTAAGAACAAAATCGGCAAATATAAAATATCCAAAAAATAATAATCATGATCCGTAAATTGCCTTAACATTAATACGGCAAATAATAAACTCCCTAGAAAGTAAAAGAACAAGCTTATAAACAAATAAATCCGTAAATTGTCTTTTTTAAAGGTACTGTATTTGAACTTAAAAAAGGCTATCAGTACCAAAATTGACAAAAGCAGATAATGAGGCTTTGTAAAATATTGGTAAAGCCAAGTTTCATGTACAAACCTTAATATTTCTTTTACCTGTTCAATGCTTTCCGGAAGTAAAAAGTAATTTAAAAAATCAGAGCCATAAATTTTCCGTAAATAGCTATTATGCAAATAATAAGCTAATATTATTAAAAATGATACTGATGTATTTATTAAAAGCCTGAGAAAATTTGATTCTTTACGGAATACCCGAATAAATTCAACACCTAATACAGTTATAAAAGGAATGGCAAACGTTGATCTGGCCAAAGTAGCTAACGTGAATAAAACGACACTCCCAATAAAGTAATTCTGCTTGTTATTTTGTAGATAAACAAAATATAAATAAAAAGCGATAATTGAATTTGATAATGAGGGAATTGTAGGTAAAAAGCCTGCCTGATAATAAACAAAAACAGGAGAGGTTGCAGCAAACAAGATTACTATTGATGATTTCAATATATCCTTTAAAATGAAATATGCCGTTTTATATAAAAAAAATAAGCCTATGATACTATATAGGAAAATATAAAGCCTGAATATCATAGGAGAATTATTACCGGTTATTTTCATTAAAACTGCCGGAATGAAATCATGGATAGGGAAATCAACAGCAGTTATCGTATAATCATATGTAGTTTCCCAAGTATCAGGGAATTGCTTGTTATAGATAAAGTTTTGAGGTTTAAAAAAATCAAAATTATTATCAATAAAACCAAAAGACAAAGCATACCTGTCAGATTGAGCCCAAGCATGAATATGAGAGGGAAACTCATTTAGATATTTATAGTTATAAAGAAGACTAATTGCAGTAATCATTATAATTACTACAATTACCTTGGCTGATTTAAGCATATATTTTGGATTGTATGATAAGATCTAATGGTTACTGCTAATTGTGTTTAAGTATATCAATGTCGTTTTCCAATTGCTGTATTTTTTTATTTTGCTCAATAATATAAAGCGTTAATTCTTCTATTTTACGTAAAAGCATTTCGTCCATTTCGCCAATCTTATATCCTTCATTTTTAAAAGTTTCGGCAGAAGGGATATTTGGGAGATGTTTATGAAGGTTGATAAACGCTTCAATTTCGGCAAGGCTTGATAATTTATAATCTTTATCAAATACATAATCAGCACTTGGAACATCCACAATCACCTTAATTTCCTCACATAGAATTCCACCGTTAACCGCTAATTTATAATTTTGAGTATTAGTTGTTCCTATTCCAACATTTCCAGAATGAAAATAAAACAGACTAGCAGCAAATCCCATAGGAATGTGAGAGCTACTATTGTCATTAAAAGCATTTAAAGCCATCCCACCATTACCTGCAATTTCCCAATCACTTATCTGAAAATTTTTGTTAACGTCCAAATGAGATTCAATTTTCCCATTGGTCTTAAACATTCCATTATCATAAAAAATAAATTGTTTGGAATAATCCCAAGTATTACTATTTTTAGGTATAATTAAGAGACAATTTGAGGAAGAAGATCCAAATTGAGTATTAAACATAAATTTCTTATAAGTCCCGCCAATTGTAAGCCCGCCATTAAAAATTTCCAATTTATCTTCAGGTGCAGTTGTTCCAATCCCAACATTTCCATTATTTTTTATAATCATTTTATCGTTATAGGTACTTATATTTCCTACAGTATTTAATGTCCTGAAATATAAATCACCTGTTCCGCTGCTTCCCCAATCGATTACTCCATGCTGCGAATTATAAACTAAATGACCACCATTAAACCGTATATTCCCCGATACATCCAGCTTTTCACCAGGCGTGGTTGTTCCAATCCCGACATTGCCATCGAATTTAATAATCATTTTATCGTTAAAACTGCTTGTATTCCCAATGGTATTTAAAGTTCTGAAGGTTAAATCGCCGGCTCCACTACCTCCCCAGTTAATAAAACTCTGTTGCGTGTTAAAGATGAAATAGCCCCCGCTAAACCGTATATTCCCCATTACATCCAGTTTTTGGCCGGGGGAAATGGTTCCTATCCCAATATTTCCTAACGGGCTTATACGCATGCTTTCGGTTGTAGCTCTTGAACCCGCAATACCGCCTTGCGTATAAAAACGGATAGCCCCGTTGGGACCTATCGTGGATAAAGTTAAATGAGTATCTGTGCCACCTGGACTAATGAATGCCTGGCTATCTCCATTCCCAATGGTAAGACCTAAGCCTTTGGTTGTACTGGTATTAATTCCAACTTCACTATTGGTGTAAAGAGGATTTGTACCGTTCCATTGTGCATAAATTGCGAAAACCGAATTTAGTAAAATAAAGCTTGTTGCAAATAATTTTTTCATGATACTTTATAATTGTTGTTTTGTTTCTTCATCATTATATGATGTTGCAAATGTACATTGCATGTCGGAATATACAAAAAAATAAATCAAATAATAATATTACTTTTAAATACATAATGATTTTTCAGGAGTGTTTTTATATTCGTCATTTGCAAAGTTTTATCATAATAGCTGCCCTATTGCTTATCACGAAACAAAAATATAATCAAAAAATGAGATCTGGATGCCCAATTAATAAACGTATGAGTTTGGCTGATAAACGTCAGGGATAAATGAGTGAACGTATTAGTTACTTTTAAAAATAATAAAAATATCTAAATAATATAATTAATTAGTTATGTTAATATTATAGAGGAGAAAGAGTAAAAAGAAGTTAGAAGTTAGAACTTCAATCTCCTCAATCTTTTTCAATCCTTTCAATCCCTTACTTCCAGATAGGGATAAGGTGGAAAGATGTGAAACGAAACCAAAGGCCTGAAGTGAAAAATTGTTAGAAGTGAACCCCAAAAGAGGTCGAAGACCCTTTTGGCGGTGAAACGTGAAACGAAGTCAGAACTTCAATTTCCTCAATTCCTTCAATCAAGACTGATAAGATTGAAAAAACTGATGAGGCAGATTAGTCCCTTTCTATCTTTTTCAATCCTCTCAATCCCTTCAATCTTAGAGCTATTTTCAGTCAGTTTTTCAATTGTTCTCAATCGGACAGTTACAATTGTTTTTTTTGCGAATTTAAAAACCACAAAAAAAGCTGCCTGAAATCAGGCAGCTTTTTTATATCTGAAAACCGGGATTATTTAATCACCAGTTTGGTCGTTTTTTGTCCGTTAGCAGTCGTTGCTTTTACAACATAAACACCATTTTCAAACGCTGAAGTATTGATTTTTACATTATCAGTATCAGGATTTATGCTATAAACTTCCTGTCCTAATGCATTGTAAATAACCAATGATTTGATAACGGAAGCAGAAATAATATTTACAACTTCACGTGCCGGATTTGGGAAAGTTCTGAACGTTTCATCGGTAGCAACTTCGTTTACACTTGCGCCAACGCCTACCGAAATATCGTCAATAAGTAATTGCCACTGATCTGGATCGCTATATGCATGGAAACCAATATGATAGATACCTGTTGAAGGAACGGTAAAGCTGCTTACGGAATGTTGGTAAACAGTATCCATAATATTTGGATAATCAACAAGTTTCGTCAGGGTATCTTTAATTTCATTGGTTTTCATGAAATAAACGTTTAGTTTTTCGGGAAAGATTTTCATTACTCCATTTTCAAGGCCAGCTCTCACTCTGTAGTAGAAAGATAAGTTAAGATTTTGTCCGGCAGTCATGGAAATTCCGTTACTGATTAACCAGTCATCACCCGGGATTGTAGCATTATAATTAAATGCTGCATATCTTGAACCTCCATGAGCTAAAGCTGCAGTTGAGCCAAGGCTCCAGGTGCCACCGCCATTTAAGTTTCTTAAGATCCAGTTTTCCAAGTTATCCGTTGCTTCAAAACCCATATTCATAGGAAGAGTTGAAGGTGCAATATTTGTAATTTCAGTGTATGCTAAAGTATCATTTGTTTTTACAATGTCTGCAGCCAGGCTAACCCATACTCTGATTGAATCAGTACCAATAGCGCTGAAGTTAACAGGCGTAGTAAAGGTGAACGTCATTGTGTCGCCTATAGCAATTGATGTATTGCCAACCTGAGAAACAGGAGTTGAGGTTCCTTTCTGATACGAAACAGTATATCCGGTTGCAGCACCATAACCAACGTTTTTCAGTAAAACTTTTACAGTTTCAGCATTGGTTAAGCCATTTTTTGATACAGGTGAAAGTAATGCTTGTACCGTTAAATCAGGAATTGCAGGAATATAAGTAGCTGGGCCTTTAACGTCATCCAATTTTAACATAAACATGTCTGTACAATTGCTGTGAATAAATGCAACATAAACAGTATCCCCAACATATGAAGAAAGTGATTTTGCTACATAATGCCAGTCAACCAATGTATCGGCAAATGCAAATGTTTTTGAATAAAGCGTAGTGGTAAAATCAGCTTGATTAATACCAGTTGTTGATAATTTTACATCAATATGTTCTCCAGGCCATGCTTTATCCTGAGGAGCAACCCAGAATGTAAGGCTATCAGTTGCAGCGGTAACTTTTAAACCAGGAGTAATCAACCAGTTATTTGGAGTTAAGGCTGATTGTGTCTGGCTATCCCATGAAGCAGATGCAGCTGTATAAGTACCAGTGTGGGCAACGTTTGCAGAGGTTACAGTGTATGCACCCCAATTCATTCCGTCACCATCAACATCCAAACTCTTCCAGCCCACTGGAGGAAAAGATGCTCCTTCGAACGACTCATTTAATTGTGCAAAGATGCTTGTAGTAATAAACATCAATGCAACAAGTGTGTAAAGTTTTTTCATGATAAATTAATTTTTAGATGATTAAATAATGATGCTAGTCATAGCTGCAAAAGTAGTGTTATTTTTCTTATTGTATCTATATTTTTTGGGGATTTTATGTTAAAAATTAACCCGGGGAATACAACGCAGGTATTTAGTACTCTGATATGTGAGATGTAAAATAAAAGAAAGAAAGAATCTTGTTTTGCCATGCAATACTTTAATACAGATTGAAGAAATTATAACAGAATGGTTCCAGATTAATTTTAGGATTCACGTTGATATAAGATACGCAAAAAGGGGCTGTCAGAAAAAGCCCCTCACCTGGGTAAAAGACTTTCCCGGGTTCAGAGCTCAATCTGGCAACTTATTGAATTATAGCTGTCTGACTAAGCTCCAAACCCGGGAAATACATTAAAATTGAGGCTTTTCAAACAGCCCCTTTTTGCTAAGAATCGAACTTATTTAATCACCAGTTTGGCTGTTCTCTGTCCGTTAGTAGTTGTTGCTTTTACAACATAAATACCATTTTCTAATGAAGAAGTATTAAGCTGAATATTATCAGTATCAGGATTCATATTAATTACAGCTTGTCCCAATGAATTGTAAATAACCAATGATTTGATCGTTGACGCAGAAATAATATTTACAACTTCGCGGGCAGGATTTGGAAATGTTCTGAATGTTTCATCGGCCACAACTTCGTTTACACCTGTACCAACACTTACCGAAATATCATCAATAATTAAATTTCCCATATCAGGAATGCTGTATGCATGAAAACCAATATAGTAAATGCCTGTAGAAGGAACGGTGAAATTACTTACAGAATGTTGATACACGGTGTCTGTAATCATTGTATAGTTTACGAATCTGTTCAATGTATCATTGATGCTGTTTGATTTCATCAGATACACTTTTAATCTTTCAGGATAAGCAAAATTGGATACTCTGTAATAAAATGACAAGTTTAAATTTTGTCCGGCAGTCATGGAAATGCCATTGCTGATAATCCAGTCATCGGCAGGCAGCGTATTGTCATTTTGATCATATGAGTATGCAGCAAAGTATTCTCCGCTATGAGCATAAGCTGCACTTTTCAGAACCTTCCATGTTGAACCCATATTTATATTTTTCAGAATCCAGCCACTTACATTATCCCCTGCTTCAAATCCCATGTTCATTGGGAGAGAAGATGGCTGGTAATGTGTTACTTTGATGTATGGGAGTGTGTCATTTGATTTTATTGCGTCAGCAGCTAAACTAACCCATATTTTAATGGAATCTGTTGCAATCGCACTAAGATTAACAGGAGTAGCAAACGTAAAAGTCATTGTGTCGCCGGCCGCAATAGAAACAGTACCATTTTCTGTAACCGTTGCAGCATTTCCTTTTTTATAAGAAACAGTGTAGCCTGTTGCAGCTACATACCCTTTATTTTTAAGTAATACTTTCACGTTTGAAGTAGCTGATAAACTTGCAGAAGAAAGAGGAGAGATCAAGTCTGCAATTTTCAGGTCAGGATACGTAGCCATTGCTTCTGTTGCAACCATATCAATACATACATAGCCACCATACGTTATGTTATTATTACATACCTCTCTGAATGCTATGTAAATATTCTGCCCTGCATAAGCCGAAAGATTTAAGTATATTTTTTGCCAAACATTTGTCAGGTCAGTTATTTCCATTAATTTAGTGGTAAATGCACTTGCCTGGTTGGTAGTAGTGGAAATATATATTTCCAATTTATCAGGAAAGGAAGGCACTAAGTTTGCGGCATAAAAGGAAATAGTACTCCCTGCTGTCAGATTTATCTGAGGGGTGATCAGCCAGGAATCGTTTGAATTGCTTCCGCCATCCAAATAGGTCATGGCCACAACTTTGCTTCCGCCTGTTGTAGGTGTTGTAACAACACCGGATCCATTCCATCCGTTTAATCCAGTACCGGCAGTATCTAGTCTCCAACCGGCACCTCCATCTGGCATGGCTTTTGTCCATCCTGTAGGAGGAAATACTGCTCCCTCAAATGATTCATTTAACTGCGCAAATATGCTGGTAGCAGCAAACAATAGCGCAATGAGTGTGTAAAGTTTTTTCATGAATGATAATCTTTTTGATGATTAATTAATATCGATAATCAGGACAGCAAAAGTAAGGGATTTTTGAGTTCAGAATTTTCTTTGCACATACATATATAGTTATATATCAATTAATTAAATTTACGAATTACGTTTAGCCATATTTAATATTCATTAACGTATTAAACACATGTTTATGTGAAATGAGAGAAATATAACATTATCCTGTGCTTGTTTTAACACAAAAAAACGAAACCATATAAATTGTGGTTTCGTTTTTTCAGTTATTTGTTAACGAGTTTTATAAATACTATCGAATTACAATCTTTTGCGTTGACATTCCTGCTTTTCCAATTGCCTGAATATAGTAGATTCCTGCCTGGTAATTTTTTAGAGGAAGAATTGCTGTATTGGTTATTACCTTGGTATTATCAATTAATATTCCTGATGCAGTATAGATTTTTATCTGATCAATCTGTTTGGCAGATTCTATTTTTATGTAGTTAGTTGCCGGATTTGGATATACTGCAAAGTCAAACGTATTTTTTTCGTGAGAGATTGCTGCTACCGTGCTTATTTCCACATTATCAATAAACAAAGCGGCACCATCAATACTATTGTCATTTACACTTTCGTTAAAAGCAAGATAAATCTGCTGGCCAACATACATTTGCAAAGGGTAGGTATATAGAACCCATCCGCTATCTGAAACCGAAAAGCTTATTGTTGCAAGGGTTGAGGAAAAACTTGCAACATCGGATGTTGTGGTCGAAATTTTAACCCTGAGCGTATCCGTATTATTTCCAAATTTTCGCATCCAAAAGCTGAGGTTATAGTTGACCTGAATAGAAATTTGAGGTGTAATCAGATATTGATTGTTTGAAGTTGCTCCACCTGTTGTGTAGGAACAGTAAACCATTTTTTTATTACTGGTATCCAATGATGTAACAAACCCTCCATTAAAACCGGGCACAGGAGTTGCACCTAAACGTATTGTATCCCAGCCTGTTCCGCCGTCAGGTCGTTGAACTGACCATCCTGTTGGAGGAAATGTTGACCCCTCAAAGGTTTCATTGATTTGAGCAAAGAGGCTTATTCCGAAGAATAAAAATGATAAACTGAGGAAAATTTTTCTCATCGTCACGGTTTATTTTGAATCTGATTTCCAATGGCACCGGGTTAAAGTTTAAATTAATAACGATTACCCTGACTCAGCAACACTGGTTTAGATTTGTGGATACTGGAAAATTAACGGACAAAGATAACTTAAATTGCAAAGACGGATTTTTACCTTAATTGTTTTTTACAAGAATCTTTGGTTCCAGCATATCAAGAATGGCATATTTTATCCCTTCGCGGCCTAAACCAGAATCTTTTACCCCTCCATAAGGCATGTGATCGGCACGAAATGTTGGTACATCATTTATAATTACACCACCCGTTTCTATCTGATTGAATGCCTGATTCATTTCATCAATTCTATTGGTAAAAACACCCGCTTGTAAGCCATAGCGACTGTTATTAATCATCGAAACAGCTTCATCAAAATTCTGATAGGACTCAATAATTACTACAGGACCAAATATTTCCTGAGAATTAACTTTCATGGAAGTATTGGTTGATGTTAGCACAACAGGTTGAACAAGGGCACCTTCCCGTTTACCTCCGGTAAGCAATTTTGCGCCCATAGAAATGGCTTCCAAAACCCATTCTTCTACCCGAATTGCATTGGATTCATCAATCATTGCGCTCATTTCGGTTTCAGAATCCAATGGATTTCCATGTTTCAGCTTTTGAACCAGTGGAATATACTTGCTGATGAATTCTTCATATTTAGTATAGTGGACAAAAATACGTTGTGCGCGGATACATACCTGACCCATGTATGCAAAACCACCTCCCAGGCATTTTTTTACAGCTAAATCCATATCGGAAGTTTCTGTAACAATAACCCCTGCATTTCCTCCCAGTTCGAGGACAACTTTTTTCTTTCCGGCGTCCTGTTTCATTTTCCAGCCCACTTCCGGAGATCCGGTAAATGTGAGTAATTTAAACCGTTCATCTGTTACCAATTGATTCCCTGCTTCTCGATTCATTGGTAAAACAGACAAAGCTCCTTTAGGCAATGAAGTTTCGTCAATAATTTCTGCTAATAATAAGGTAGAAAGAGGAGTTGATCTGGCTGGCTTTAAAATAATCGGGCATCCGGCAGCAATAGCCGGAGCAATTTTATGTACTGCCAAATTAAGCGGAAAATTAAAAGGAGCTATGCCAGCAATCAAGCCAACAGGGAAGTATTTTACCCAGCCCTCTTTACCGGTTCCGGCTACAGTCCAATCAATAGAAAGATATTCTCCCGGCAAACGTTTTGCCTCTTCGGCTGCAACCACAAACGCGTTGATGGCCCGTTCAACTTCCATTCGGGCAAGTTTGACAGGCTTACAGGCTTCCAAGGCAAGAATTTCGGAGTGTAATTCGATACGTTCACGTAATTTTGAAGCAATTTCCATTAAAGCATTATAGCGCTGAAAAGATGGAATTTGTTTAAGAATTTCTTTCACTTCTTCAGCTTTTTGGATAGCCATTTCAAGTTCTTTCTTTCCTGCAAGAAATGTTTGAGCAAATACTTTTCCGTCAAATGAATTTGAAACATTCAGAATTGCAGAAGTTTCGATAAATTTGCCCGCAACGTAGATTTTGTAGCTGTTCATAACCTTGTTTATAAGTTGGAGAAATAAAAATATTGCCAAATGTATATTATTTTTATCCAGCGATATAGGAATATCAAAAATATTTACATACTTTTGCACTCCCAAAATAGTTAGGAATACTATAAACACAAATTAAGTAAAATGTACGCAATTGTAGAGATCGCCGGACAGCAATTTAAAGTCCAAAAAGACCAGAAAGTCTTTGTACACCGTTTATCAGGTGAAGAAGGCGCGGTTGTGGAGTTCGATCAGGTTTACTTAAAAGACGCTGAAGGTAAAATTATCGTTGGCGCACCTGTTATCGAAGGCGCAAAAGTAACTGCACGTATTCTCCGTCACCTTCGTGGTGAAAAGGTTCTTGTTTTCAAGAAGAAAAGAAGAAAAAGCTACCAGAAAATGAATGGTCATCGCCAGTATTTGACTCAGATTCAAATCGAAAACATTCAGTAATTAAGTAACAAGAGTTTGTAATCTCACGTAAGTGATAAAACAATAAAATTATGGCTCATAAGAAAGGTGTCGGTAGTTCAAATAACGGTCGTGAATCACAGAGTAAGCGACTTGGAATCAAAATATTTGGTGGACAAGCTGCTATCGCTGGCAACATTATCGTTCGTCAACGTGGTACAAAACATCATCCTGGTAAAAATGTAGGGATTGGAAAAGACCATACTTTATTCTCATTGGTTGATGGTGTTGTTGAATTCCGTAAATCAAGAGAAAACGTTTCTTCCGTTTCGGTAGTTCCATTTGAACAAAAAGAACAGAACTAATTCGTTCATAACGAAATATTAAAAGTTCCTGTATGAAAATCATACAGGAACTTTTTGTTTTTCGGTAAAACGGTAATTTTATCAATTGCAATTGAAAAAACGTAACTGCTCATTTTTTCGAAAACATGATTGATCCTGATATATCGTTTTAACAATCGGATCATATCCGAAATTGTATTGGGGCAATGAACTTATTTGTGTAAAAAAATATTTCAGAATTTTATTGCCCGTTAAACCTGTCTCTCTTTTCATTGTCATAAAGGAAACATTTAAAAAATTACATTATGAAACTCGTAAAATTAATTGCCCCCATGTTGATTCTGTTTATAGCATTCAACACTTTCGCACAAGAACAAACGCGAAAAACTCCTGAAGAAAGAGCCAAAAATCAAACCAAGGCTATTGATAAAGAGTGCCAGCTAACCCCTGAGCAAAAAACGAAGGTAGAACAGATTATCCTTTCTGCTATCAATCAAACCAAGGAAGTTCGTCAGAAGGATATTCCACGAAGAGACAAGATGATTGAAATTAAAAAGATTAACGAGGACCGGGATCTTCAGATGAAATCAACGCTTACACCGGATCAATATGCAAAATACCAGGCTCTCGTCGAAAAAATGAAGGCTAAGACAAAAGAAAGAATGCAAGCCCGCCAAGAAGCAAGGTCTGATGGTGATATAGAGTAATGTTTTTTTATCGTTAAATAGAACAAGTTAAAATCCCGCTAAATGTGGGATTTTTTAGCTTTGCAGAAATAAGACTATTGATCTGTTGATTTATATTCGAGACTACACAGAAATTTTAAAGTAATTTTACAGACATATTGTTTTACTCTCGATACACTATTATAAGTAGTTGATTTTCAAACATCCAAAACAAAAATATGAAAAGCATACGCATTTTGATCCTTCTGTTTTTTGCGTTGAGTATTTTTTCCTGTAAGAATAAAAAGGATAAAGAAAAAGAAAAACCTCCGGTTGTGGTAGATGTTCTATTGGCTGGAATTGTCGATTTTCCTACAAATATTGAAGTTAATGGAACTGTTCTTTCAGAAGAGCTTGTTGAACTCCATCCAGAAATCAGTGGTCGTATTGTATTTTTGAATATGCCTGATGGAACAAGTGTTACGAAAGGTACAATTCTTGCCAGAATTAATGATGCAGATTTGCAAGCCCAGCTTGAACAGCAGAAAGTTCAGCTTGAACTAGCCGTTAAAACAGAACAGCGCCTTAAAAAACTAATTGCGATAAATGGTGTGAATCAGGCAGATTATGATGCTGCATTAAGTCAGGTGAATCTCTATAATGCGAACATAAAAGTTCTGAATGCACAAATAGATAAGACGATTATTCGTGCTCCGTTCAATGGAAAATTGGGATTGCGAGTAATAAGTCCGGGGGCATTTGTAAATCCGCAAACGGTAATTGGAACTCTCCAGCAATCTGATAAAGTGAAAATAGACTTTACCGTTCCTGAGTCATATATGGGTATGGTTGTCGTTGGCAATCGAGTAACGGTTCTTCCTTCCGGTACAGATATCCCTTTTAATGCGATCATCAATGCCATTGAGCCACAGGTTGATGTAAATAGTAAGAATATCAAGGTAAGAGCACGTCTTGAAAAGGGAGAAATCAGCCCGGGTACGTTTGTAAAAGTAATACTTAACAAAAAAGATCAGAAAATTGTAGTGCCAACAAACGCTGTAATTCCGGATGCTCAAAGCAATCAATTGATTGTGGTGAAAGAAGGGAAAGCAGTATTTACAGATGTTGAAACCGGAGTCAGAAATGCTGATGTTGTCGAAATTCTTAAAGGAATTAATCCTGGCGACAGCATTGTTGTAAGTGGTGTATTATTTGTCCGTCCGAATGTCAAGGTTAAAGTCCGAAAAGTTAAAACTGATATTTTCAATTCTACCTCCCAACCTAAACAGAAAAACTAAAGATGAATATTTCGGAACTATCGCTTAAGCGTCCGGTTTTAGCCACGGTAATGAATCTGTTTATTATCCTGTTTGGTTTAATCGGGTACTATTTTTTAGGGGTTCGTGATTATCCGGCCATCGATCCTCCCATGATTACCGTTACAACATCATATGTAGGTGCAAATGCCGATATTATTGAAAGCCAGATAACGGAACCTCTCGAGAAAGCAATTAATGGAATTCCCGGAATCCGTACAATTTCGTCTTCAAGTGCAGTAGGGAGTAGCCGGATTTCTGTTGAATTTAACCTGGATGCAGATTTGGAAACTGCGGCCAATGACGTTCGCGATAAAGTAAGCCAGGCAGTTCGGAATCTTCCGCAGGATATTGATGCTCCACCAGTTGTAACCAAAGCTGATGCAAACAGTGATTTTATCATTCTCATGGCAGTTCAAAGCCCAAGTAAAGGGCTTATGGAATTGAGTGATTATGCCGAAAATGTACTGCAAAATAAACTTCAGACTATTCCCGAAGTAAGTGCCGTAAATGTACTTGGACAAAAGCGTCCTTGCATGCGTATCTGGGTTGATCCTGATAAAATGAATGCTCACAACGTGGCTTTCAACGATATTTCTACTGTTCTCAAAAAAGAAAATGCAGAAATTCCTTCCGGGAAATTGTACGGCAACAAGACTGAAATGACGATCCGTACCATGGGACGTCTCAGTACGGAAAAAGATTTCCGCGACCTGATTATACGACAAGATGCAACGGGAATCATTCGATTGAGCGATATAGCCAAGGTTGAACTGGGACCTGAACAATACGAACAAAGCTGGCGACTGAATGGAGTGAGTAGCGTTGGAATCTCAATTGTTCCACAGCCTGGGGCAAATTATGTAAACATCTCGAAAGAATTTAATAAACGGATTGAAGAGATAAAAAAATCACAACAAGGTGGTGATATCATGTTTACAACCCTGATTGACAATACCCAAAATGTGAAAAAATCGCTTACGGAAGTTAAAGAAACATTGCTGATTGCTTTGATACTGGTAATTCTGGTGATTTATCTTTTTTTCCGTAGCTGGAAGATTGCAATTCGACCATTGATTGACATTCCTATCTCGTTGATGTCTACATTTTTCATAATGTATATTGCAGGATTTTCTGTTAATATCCTCACACTATTGGCAATTGTTTTGGCAACCGGACTTGTGGTAGATGACGGTATTGTAGTTACAGAAAACATTTTTCGGAAATTTGAAAGAGGAATGCCAATCCGGAAAGCGGCTCTGGAAGGAAGTAAAGAAATCTTTTTTGCAGTTGTTTCCACTTCCATAACATTGGCAATCGTATTTCTTCCAGTACTTTTTTTACAAGGATTTGTAGGTAGTTTGTTTCGTGAATTTGGAGTTGTAGTGGCATGTGCTGTGCTCGTTTCGGCATTTGTATCGTTAACAATTACCCCTGTATTAAATGTTTTGTTGAGTAGTAAAACGGCTCAGCATGGTCGGTTTTACCAACAAACTGAACCATTTTTTCAAGGATTGGAAAATGGATACAAAAAGATTTTACAGTACTTTATACATTATAGATGGGTGGCATGGGGCATCGTAATGGCATGCTTGTGTATTATTATAATACTTTGGAAAACACTTCCAAGTGAACTTGCGCCGCTGGAAGATAAGAGTCAGATACGTATGCAAATTACGGGTCCGGAAGGTGCCAGTTTCAGCTATATGTCAAAAGCTACTGCCGAACTTGGAAATTATTTGGCAGATTCATTACCTGAGAACAAGTTTACATTTTTCTCAGTTCCAGGATATAGCAGTACAGGTGTAAACAGTGCAATGGGACGTATTGGACTGGTTTCTCCCTTTGAACGAGATCGCAGTCAGACTGAAATAGCGAAGGATCTGTCTAAAAAAGTAATGAAATTCAATGATGTACGTATTTTTCCGGTTGAAGAACAAACGATTTCTGTAGGCTTAGCTTCACGAGGATCTCTTCCCGTTCAATTTGTAATTCAAAATCTCGATTTTCATAAACTGAAGAGTGTAATCCCTGAATTTCTGGATGAAGCCAGAAATAACAAAGTATTTCAAAATGTAGATGTTAATTTAAAATTCAACAAGCCGGAAGCAGACATTATTATCGACAGAATAAAAGCTCATGAGTTTGGGCTAACGATTACTGATATTGCTGAAGTCTTGCAAAGTGCTTTTAGTGGTCGTCGTCTCGACTACTTTATCATGAATGGAAAGCAATACCAGGTGATTTCGCAGGTGAAGCTTGGCGACAGGCAAATGCCACAGGATATTCTCAAATTATATGTGCGAAATGATAAAGGAATGAATATTTCAATGGCAGATGTCGTAAAAATCATCCCCAATGCAAATCCTCCTTCCATATTTCATTACAATCGTTATAAATCTGCTACATTTTCAGCATCTTTGGCCGAAGGGAAAACCATTGGAGATGGCGTAGAGGCTATGCAAAAGATTGCGTCCAGAAAATTGGACGACAGTTTTCAAACATCTTTAAGCGGTCCTTCACGTGATTACGCTGAGAGTTCATCCAATACTGTTTACGCATTCTTACTTGCACTTGTTTTAATTTATCTTGTTTTAGCGGCTCAGTTTGAGAGTTTTAAAGATCCATTTACCATCATGCTTACTGTTCCGCTGGCAATTGCGGGAGCTTTTTTGAGTCTCTGGATTTTTGGGCAGACATTGAATATCTTCTCAGAAATCGGAATGATTATGCTTATAGGTCTGGTAACAAAGAATGGAATTCTTATTGTTGAATTTGCCAATAAAAAGCGTGAATCAGGTCTGGAACTAAAGCAGGCAACTATAGAAGCCGCAACACAACGTTTGCGACCTATTTTAATGACGAGTCTTGCTACTTCTCTCGGTGCGCTACCCATTGCGTTGAGTTTAGGGGCTGCTGCTACAAGTCGTATTCCGTTGGGGATTGTAATTGTTGGAGGTTTGTTGTTTTCATTAATCCTTACCCTGTTTGTGATTCCTTCCATTTATACGTTCATATCCGGAAGACACAAATCGACAAAAGAAGAAGTTGAAGAAATTGTTTCATCCATTTAAATCCTCCTGAAAATGAAAAGGTTCTTGCTCTCAATAATTATTTTTGCACCATTTTTGAGTATTGCTCAGCAAAAACTCAATTTACAGCAGGCAATTGATACTGCGTTGAAAAATAATTTTGATATTCAAATAGCTCGAAATAATGCCGAAATTGGTAAAATAAACAATTCTTTTGGTGTTGCAGGAGGATTACCTTCCGTTAATATTGCGGCAAGCGATAATCTTTCCCTCTACAATCAAACGCAGAAAATGAGTGGTGGAACAGAATCGACACTGAATAATGTTTCCTCAAATGCAATAAGTGCAAATATCAATGCAAGTATGGTTCTTTTCAATGGATTTAAGATTTTGGCGACGAAAGAACGCTTGAGCAGTTTGGAAAAACAGAGTGAGTTATTACTTAATCAGCAAATTCAAAATACAATGGCGGATGTGATGACCACCTATTTTGACGTTTTGCGCCAACAAAGCTATATCCGTATTTTGCAAAGCTCTCTGGATCTTTCAACTCGTAAACTTGAAATTATTCAGCAGCGAAAAAATGTAGGGATGGCAAACGATGCAGATTTGCTTCAAGCTCAAATAGATGTAAATAGTGTGCAGCAAAATTTAAATACTCAGCAAATTGTTGTAGATCAGCAAAAAACATCTTTATTGCAGCTTATGGGTGTAAAACAGTTCTATCCTGTAGAAATATCGGATACGATATTAATCGACAAAGGTTTAACACGTGATGATATTTTCAGTTATCTGAAAAACAATCCCCAATATCTGACTGCTGAACAGCAAATCCATGTTAACCGACAATTATTGAGAGAAGTAAGTGCTCAACGATATCCCTCATTGCGACTAAATACCGGTTATAATTTCGCACACAATTCCTACTCGGCAGGTGTGTATGATTATACACGAAATTATGGACTGAATGCCGGAGCTACTTTGCAGATTCCTCTTTTTAACGGAACGATCTACAAATCTCAACAGGATGCAGCTCTTTATAATCTTAAAAATGCAGAATTGACGAAGGATAACATTTATCTTTCGATAAATGCGGAGGCTGAAAAAATATTTCAATCCTATCAAAATACGCTGCAACAAATGATTAGTCAGGATGAAAATTATAAAAAAGCACAACAACTGGTATATATTATATTGCAGCGATTTCAACTGAATCAGGCTACAATTCTGGATGTAAAAGCAGCACAAACGAGCTTCGAAAATTCGGGTTATCTTCTTGTAAATCTTCAATTTTCGGCAAAAATTGCGGAAGTTGAATTGAAACGGTTGGTTTATAAACTAAAATAAATTTTTACCCGTGGATTGATGAACAGAATCATTCCGATTTTAGTTGACCAGAAGTTTTTTCATGAAATTGCTTTAATGATGCACTAATTCAGCGAATTTTATACTTTTGAGTGCTCATAAATAATCTCAAAACATGAAAACAAAGTCAATTCTTCTGTTTTTGCCAGTTTTACTTTTTATTTCCTGTAAACCCAAAGTAGCAGATAAACTGGTAAAATTCGATGGTCTGGCTCAGGGTACCTATTATGCAGTAACTTACTATTCTGTTGATGGAACCAATTATCAACCTCAGATAGATTCTATTCTCAAGGATTTTGATAAGGTAGCCTCTCTTTGGGTTCCTGAATCTGAAATTTCACGAATTAATCGTCACGACTCTACGCTTGAACTTAGCGATCGTTTTATTGATTTGTTTAATAAATCAAAAGAGGTATCAGAAAAAACAGATGGCGTTTTTGATTTTACAATTGGCCAATTGGTTAATGCATGGGGATTTGGGTTTACCAACAGAACTAAGCTTGATCCTCAAAAAGTTGATAGTCTTCGTAAATATGTTGATTACAAATCGGTTTCTATTGAAGGCAAAAAGGTAATAGAAAAAATCCCGGAAATTCGATTCGATTTTAATGCCATTGCACAAGGTTATTCTGTAGATATGCTTGCAGAATTTTTACATTCGAAGGGCATCGAAAACTATTTGATAGATGTTGGAGGAGAAGTGTTGGCACAGGGAAAGAAGCCTGACGGAAGTTTATGGGTGGTTGGAATTGAAAAGCCCT